>TARA_B110000261_G_scaffold4365_1_pt1 | contig 16461 bp, 7 predicted proteins | sample TARA_B110000261 | Tara Oceans TARA_B110000261 (sample SAMEA4397705) | marine metagenome | biome: Polar Biome; feature: [DCM] deep chlorophyll maximum layer (ENVO:01000326); material: water (ENVO:00002006), including particulate matter (ENVO:01000060) such as... | depth 20 m | reverse complement strand
GCCCCGGGGCAAAGCGATATATTTTTTGAACGCTTGGCACGGCATATATGTATGCTTGAGCAGTGAGAAGTGCGTGGAGGCTACGACAGGAGTGGCGATAGAGGGACTGATGGCAAACCGACTGTACCAAGTGGTGCGCTCGCTTCTCGAGGCGAACCGGTCGCCTGCAATGAAAGCGCTCGATTTGCGAAACAGCCCAGACTTGCAGTGCGTGAACATGATGTGCGAAAAAGTGGGCGAGGCGTGTGTGTGCAGATTGAGTAGAGTACTGGAAAAGAACGGCCAAGAGCTACGTTCGTTGTGCCTCGCGGACAACAAGCTATCGCAGCTGCCTGCCATCGTATTCGAGCTGCCTCATCTTCAGGTTTTAGACTTGAGTGGAAACGCGCTGGAAGAGATCCCGGAGGCGGTGGTGAACCTGAAAAGCCTCAAGGTGTTGGACGTGACGGGCAACCCGATCAAGGGGGTACCCAAGGCGGTGGCTAAACAACTATACGGACTCGTGGAGATTAGACGTGACGACGCAAAATGACCGTCACTTTTTGGTAACGCAGCGTGGGGTGGTGGGGACACAAAAGAAACCGATGCGACGCATCCGTGCGCATACTTAGCTAGAATGTAGATTTAGAAACCGATGCTCTTCCATCCTTTCTTTTGAAGCGCGACACGAAGGGCTTTGATTCGTTTCCGCTGCGTCTCCCCCGCACTCGGCGCCTTCTCCACGCGTCCCGCCGTGCGGTACTCCACGCGACTCCGGCCCCCCGGCGCGAAAAAGAACTCGACGTCGTCCACGAACCCGAACTTGGGATCCTTGAACTCGACGTACAAGTAGTCGTCCAGCTTCGTCACGATGGTCGTCTCGAACCCCTCGATATCGGTGTTGGTCACCACGTCGACGAGCTCCTCCATCGCCTGGGCTTGCGTCACGGGGTTTCGTGCACCTCTCCCTTCGTCGGGATTGTACTGCCACGGAGGAACGTAGTGCGAGTCATCGTTCAGGTCGTCGGTGGTGGAAACGCAGTTAGGCAGTTTGGGCGGGCAGAGCGTGAGAGAGACATCATCACCGTACTGGGCGAGGCCGAGACCGCTGGGACGTTCGTTCTTCAACACGCCGGCCAGGGCGTTGTCCAGGAGACCGCCAAGGACGAGCAAGCTGCTGCTGTTCAGCATCAACTCCCTGCGTCCACGTGGACGAGCTTTTTCCTCGGAAGTAGGCTTCTCAGGTCGGCCATTGTTGGCGACGCAACGCGGAGCGATACCACCACGCTTCGACCCGCGGGATGCACGGATGGAAGAGGGCTGCAATCGGAGGGAAGGCGAACAAAGCACCGACATCGTGAGTGCGTAGGGGAGTGGTTTGCATCGCACGAACCGTGATAAGACAGAATCTCTCGGTGCAAGTTCTGTTTCCGAGAAGAATTTTCTCGAGCGGCAACTACTTTTCATTTCACTACCGCCGCCACCTCCCGTGGGCGGGAGTACGCGCACGCGATGGAAAAAGCGGTGGAGCGGTTGTCGGCTCTACAGAGCAAGCGTGAGAACATCCGAAACATATGTGTCCTTGCGCACGTTGACCATGGCAAAACGACTTTGTCGGACGGGCTCATCGCACACAATGGGTTCATCAGCCAGAAACTCGCGGGGAAACTTCGTTTCATGGACTTCCTCGACGACGAGCAGAGGCGTGGTATTACGATGAAAAGCGCGGCAATCTCTCTGCTGTACACACCCAAAGCCACGCCCGACGCGGGCGAGCCGGAGCCACTGCTTATCAACCTCATCGACTCCCCAGGGCACGTCGACTTCTGCTCGGAAGTATCCACCGCCGCGAGATTGAGCGACGGTGGTTTGGTCGTGGTGGACGTCGTCGAGGGCATTTGCGTGCAGACGCACGCGGTGCTGCGCCAGGCGTGGGAGGAGCGACTTCAGGTTTGTTTGGTGTTCAATAAACTTGACCGGCTTATTATAGAGATGGGATATACGCCTTTGGAGGCGTACGAACGCATGCGCAATCTTTTGCACGAAATCAACGGAGTGATGAGCGCGTTCGTTTCCGAAAAGTTCATCTCGCAAGCGGATACGCTTCTAGCCACGTTCGGCGGTGACAACGTCGCCGAGGGTGACGAGACAGCGGGTGACGATGCTGAGTTAGGAGATGTCTTGACGGATGCGGATCATTCCGATGCGGCTTTCTCGGTGGATCGGGGCAACGTGGCGTTCGCGTGCGCGGCGGACGGTTGGGCGTTTCGCGTCGACTTGTTTGCGGAAATGTACGCCTCCAAGCTCGGGTGCAGCTCGAAAGCGCTGCAAAAGGGCCTTTGGGGGGACTGGTTTTATCACCCCAAATCGAAAAAGATCGTGGGGAAAAAGACAGCTGGTGGAAAACTCAAGCCGTTGTTCGTCCAGCTCGTGCTCGACCCGATCTGGAAAATGTATCACGCCGCGGAGGCTGAGAAGCACGGATACCCGCCTGAAAGAAAAGACTTGGCCACTATGGCGGCGTCGCTGAAAGTGGACGTTCCCGAAAAAGATATCAAGAGCAGCGACCGCAAGTACGCGTTGAACGCCATTTTGAAAGCGTGGCTTCCGCTGTCACCGACTATCCTCGAGATGGTAGCCACCTGTTTGCCTAGTCCTGTCAGCTCGGCACCGCACAGGTCGTTTCGGCTTATGCCGGCGCCGACGCTGAAGGCTGAGCTCGACCCGGATGACGCGCGCGCGCTCGTCGCGTCGCGCAAAGCGGTTGCGACTTGTAGCACTTCAGAAGGCGCTTCGACTGCTGCGTTTGTGAGCAAGATGCTCGCGGTGCCCATGTCAGCCGTGCAGGGAATGATAGGGGTGGGTGACAGTGTGTTTTTAGGCTTTGGCAGAGTGTACTCGGGCGTGCTACGAGAAGGGGACAAGATGTACGTCATCAACGGAGCGTACGATCCAAGCCAGCCGGAAGACGGCGCGTGCGAGGAAGTCGTCATCGAAGAGCTTTACCTGATGATGGGCCAAGGAATGTTCCGAGTGAAGGAGGTACCTGCCGGGAACGTCCTCGCCATCGGTGGTCTTGAGAAATATGTGTTGAAGAGTGCTACGCTGTCCAGCACCAAGATGTGCCCGCCCTTCGGCAACATGATGTTCCAAGTCGCGCCAATCGTGAAGGTGGCGGTTGAGCCGGAGAACGTTTCAGACATGCCGGCGCTGGTGGAAGGACTTCGCTTGCTCAACCGTTCCGACGCGTTCGTAGAGGTTGGGCTCATGGAAACAGGTGAACACGTCATCGCAGCAGCTGGCGAGGTACACCTCGAACGATGCATCGCTGACCTTCGCGAACGCTTCGCGAAGGTTGCCTTGAAAGTCTCGCCTCCCCTGGTATCTTTCAGAGAATCAGTCTCTGACACCGGCACCGCGGAGGCTACGACGTCCAATGGCCTTCTCACCATAAGAGCCACGGCGAGTCCTTTGCCTGCGTACTTTCCCCGCGTCTTCGAAGACTCGGTAGAGAGCCTAAGAAAGGTGCTACTATCCGCGCAAATTGATGACGCGGACAAGCTCGCGCCTGAGATTTTGAGCAAGCTAAAAACTTCACGAGAAGCGGTTGCGATTGACGGCGACGGAACCGAGGGCGACGTTGAAGCGAATCTGTCCGAGGCTTGGGCGCTTGGACCGAAACAGGTCGGTCCCAACTTGCTAATGGTAGGTGAGACGATAGATGCTGAGACAGGCATGCCTCTCAGGTCGCTGGGCAAGCCTTTGGTCGGCGAGGCTTTTGGATTCACGCGTACCAAGCGCGAATACGCCACGCCCGAAAGCGCAGTTCCGAGCCTCATCGATTTGTCCGACCCGACGGTGATGAGTACGGTTGAGGGAAACGCCCTGACGGGGTTTCAAATGGCGACGTCACGAGGACCGCTTTGTGAAGAATCCTTGTTCGGGGTCAAGGTGAGTTTGGAAGTCATCGCGAAGCCTCGTCAGGGTGACGAGGAAGGCGACGGAGGTTTCGGGGAGGAGCAGTACGGTCCATTTTCTGGTCAAGTTACAAGCGCTACGAGGGAAGCTATTCGACGCGCCGTGTTGAAGGCTGGGCCGAGACTCGTTGAGGCCATGTACCTCTCCGTGATCACGACCACTGCTGAGGCACTCGGGGGTACGTATTCCGTGCTCGGCAGACGTCGTGCGAAGATACTTTCGGAGACCATCCGTGAAGGCACCGGCGTGTTCATCATCCACAGCTACCTTCCCGTGGCGGATTCGTTCGGTTTCGCGGACGAGTTGCGACACAGCAGTTCGGGCGCGTCAAACGCGCAGCTGATGTTGAGCCACTGGGAGCGACTGGACATCGATCCGTTCTTCACTCCTAAAACGGAGGAAGAGCGCGAGGAATTCGGAGAGGATGGTGACGTCGGGCCGAACATGGCACGCCAGTTCGTAGACGCGACGCGACGCAGGAAAGGACTGAAGGTTGAAGAGACGCTCGTGAAAGTCGCGACGAAGCAACGCACGTTGTCTCGAAAGGCTTAGGGATAGAAGTGCGCCTTCTTGTCCGCTACAGCGTCTTGAAACAGTTTAACGAACATGGCACGGGCCTGGTCTTTGGTTCTGCCTTTCAGCTTGTTGTGGCCCATCCAGGCGGCTTTGCCGACGTAGTCGACGGCGCCGATATCGTTCCATTGCGGACACTCGGTTGCGATGTCGCCGGTCTCAACCTGGCTTCGAGCGCCCCGACAATCGTAGTAGAGGTCGGATTTCACCCCGACGCCGCCGGGTCTAGTGTGGTGATGAAATAGGAAAATAGGATAGAAACTCGTCAGCGAAAGGTTCTGGCGAGGGGTAAACGGCGAGAACAAACGTTACTTACTTCTTGAAAAGCCTCCACTTCTTCTCCAGCGTGTCAGCGGTTTGCGTCGCTTCGACGTACTGTTGCTCCGTCACGGGGGCAAACTCGTTTTCTTTCGCTTCGATCTCTTGCGCGACTTTCAGGGCGGCGTACTCCTCCGGAGGAAGCAGTTTCTCCTTCTCGAATTTTTCCCGGAATGGCGAGAACGCTTTAACCCCGTAGGCCTTGAAGAAGCGCTGAAGGTCTGCACGCTGTGCGGGTTTCTTACTCGACGACTGTGGCCCGTCCTTCTCAAATCCTAATTCGATCGCCGTGTTGGCGACAGCTTCGAGGGTGAGATTGTGAGAGAATCCGCGGCCGGACTCGGCGAAAGAGAGAACTGCTGCCATGTTTTGGAGGCGTGTGAATGCGGTTCGCGAGGCGAGAGATGTGGTGCGCGCGTCGGGATGCAGTGTGCGCGTCGAAGAGTGTCCTGTTCGTGCGACGTCGAGGCTGAGAAGTCCGAACAAAACGCTCCGTCTCCTTTGAGCGTTTTCTTGGACGGAATCGCGATCGAAGAAACTTCCACGAGACTCGACCGTTGGAGTCTGCGAGGAAATGCACTTTCTTTGAGTTGTTCCATCCGACGCGCTGGGCCGAGGTCGCAGACCGGCGACGCACCACACGGGTTGGCTATCGACCGTGGCGGTGCGACGAGCCGCCATGTACGAAGAGGCGGACACCGTGTCGGTGACCTCCACCCAGGCCATGAGGATGTCCAGGAGGGATTCCGCGAAGACCCGCAAGGTGAGTGTGGGCACTGCCGACCGAAATTTGTTCCAAGGGCGGGCCTCCCTATTCCTCGTGCCGGTAGTCCTCGTACGAAATACTGACCTCCTTCACTTCCGGCATCAACCATCCCGATATATACAGACCACCCCCAGCGCCGGCGTCGACGAGGAGCGGTTACTCACGCTCCAGATGGAGAACCGAACGCTGAAGATGGAAGCGGTGGAGCGAGACATAAAGTTGAAGCAATCGCTCGCGCGATTGGCGCGTGCCGAGGAAGCTGCGAAACGCGCATCCTCGCTACGCGCGCCACTCAAGGGTGACACTAACACAACACGACTCTACGCCGCGGAGCAACGAGCGGCGGAGCTCGAAGACGAGGCGCGTGAGTTGGCACGGAAGCTGCAGAAAGAGGAAGAGCGAGGTTTGCATTACAAAAACATGTGCAAGGAGTACAAGGTGAAACTCGACGCGGCGCTCAAGTCCGCGCGCATGAAGAATGCAGGCCAACGCAGCCCAACCGCTGTATTCCCGGGGCAAACCACATCCATGGAAGACCGCTTGAAGGACATGCTGCGACAGGAACGCGCTAGAGCTGCTGCGCTCGCCGAGGAGCGCGATGAGCTGCGAAAAGCGGTGCGCGCTTCGGGTGGCAAAATGCCCAAGCCTGCCGCGGCCGCCGCGCCGGTGTCTGCGACGAAAGACGGCAACGAATGGATCCTGGAAGACTTTGTGCAGGATGGTCAAACATACTTGCTGGATCGTGTCACGATGAAGGTGTATGACAAGCCCGCCCCTGAAGACTGGCCTGAACCCGTCGGGCGACTGGTCGACGGCACTCTTCACCTGGCGCAGACGGAAGACCTGTTCAAGGCGTTGGATTCGTACCTGAAGCGTGAGCAGATTCACTTGAAGGCAGCTTTCGACCGGTTCGACGACGACGGGAATGATCACTTGGACTCAAACGAGCTTGGTAAATTCCTGGACGCGGTGATGCCGGGTGTGACGGCGGCGCAGCAACGTTATTTCTGCGCCATGTGCGATTCGAACAACGACGGAAAGATGACGTACCAGGAGTTGGTCGAATCGATGAAGATGTGCATTCGCATCGGTGAGAAAGTCGCCGACCGCGCTTCCCCTGAAGTCCTCGACGTTCTCAAGCGAATTCGGGATCACATCGATGGTCCCAATGTGTTATCCACCGTTTCCGCGGTTTTCCACCGGTTCGACGCCGATAACAGCGGTACGCTCGAGAATCGCGAGCTCCTGTCAATGGTCGAGGTACTCGTCCCTGACGTGAACCTGGAAGAAAAACGAATCCTGCTCGCGCTCGTCACCAAGCTCGATCTCGACGGCGACGGAAAGATTTCCATGACAGAGCTTTGGAAGGCGATTCGCGCGGTGAAGCCGACGATAACTGTTGATGACGCCGCCGCGCCAATCGCTGCGAAACCCGCGAAGAAGTCTTCTGCTCGCCCCACACCCGCGGCGAAGGCTGCCGAGGCGATCAAGGCGTCTCCGCCTGAGTCCAATCAGCTTGTCATTAAGGAGCACTTGGTAAAGGGGAAGACGTTTCTGCTGGATGCAAAGAACAACAACGTTTACGAAATGCTTTTGTCCCCCGAGGGCTGGCTCAAGCCGCTGGGCAAGATTTTAAACGGAGTCATCTCCCGCCCGGCCACCGCAGCCGACCTTGTTGCTACCCTCGACGGTACGCTCAAGAAACAAAAGACGAGACTCAAGGATATGTTTGACAAATTCGACACGAACAACGATGGTGTGCTTGAAGAGTCTGAGCTCTCCGAGTTGCTGAAGAAGCTCATGCCCGGCTGTGGAGCGGCTGACGTTGGATATTTCCTCCTCCTCCTCGACACCAACCGAAACACTCGCATTGAGTATGAGGAGCTCGTAAGCTGCATCAAAGAGAACATCGTCGCCAGTCAGGCCTTCTCTGAGCGCGCCAACATAGATGTCGAGCGCATGCTCCTCAAGGTTAAAGCTGCGGTACGCAACAATGACGGAGATATTCGAAGCGCATTCGGAGACGTCGGGAAGCTTCCCTACGCCAAGGCGTTTGACGTTTTGGGAAGCCTCATTTCGGACGCCTCGGATCAGGATTACCGCTTCCTCGCGTCTTTCATGCGCCAGCTTGACCAAGAAAACACCGGTGCGGTGGGTATTGACGAGCTTTCGTATGCGCTCCGCGTGCTTGATGTCGTCTTTGTTGGCACTGATGGCGTCTCCCCCAGCCGACCCAACAGGCATCCCGTCGCGCAGGCGAGCGAGGTTGCGGCGCTCCGCAAGCAGCTCAACGAAGCCCAGGCTCGGTGCGCTGAGCTCGACGGAGCGTTGAAGAAAGAGCAGCAGTTGGCGTTGCCGATGCCTGGCAGTTCAGGTCACGTCACCAACTACTCCGCGAGCGAACTTCAATCGGAAATCAAATCGGCCTGGGAGCGCGCGGGGGTGCTGCAGAAGCGTTACCACGAGGCTCAATCCGCGCTCGGTACGATGAAGGCGAACCACACCCGCGTGTTGCAACAGCTCGACGACACGCACAAGCGTTTGAACCAAGAGCGCAAGGAGAACCTCAAGCTTTCTGCGGAGGAAAAACGTTTGGCGATGGAACTTGAAGCGGCACGCGAGATTGAGCCCGCGCTTGAGCAATCGCGACGAGAGCGCGCAGCATTGGAACAGGAGAACCATCAGCTCCTGGCCTCCGCGATGACCGCTCCGGGTGAATCGCAATCAGAAATGCGCAAGTTGCGATCGCTGATGGCGGAGGCGCAGCGAGAGCGCGCTGACGCCGAGGTTCGCGAGATGGAACTCAGGCGCACCATCCAAACCATCAGTAACAGTGGTCTGGAAGAAGCTGCCGCGACCCGCAACGAGCGGGACCGCCTGCGTATGGACTGCTCCCGCATGGAGATTGAGCTGGAAGCGGCGAACGAGAAGGTTGGCGTGCTCATGGACATGAGCCGCACCGCGCTTGAGAACAACGCGATGAACAACACGCAGGTGGCCATCGTCGATGACGGGATGGATGAAGGCTCGTTGCGCGCCGAGCTTCGGGGGCTGCGCGAGACCTTCGGCGATCAGGTTGAGGAGCTTCGCAAGGCGCAAAGACTGCTGCAGCTTGAGGAGCAGCAGGTTGACGACTTGCGCGCTGCGCTTACCGAGGAGAAGACGCGTGCGGACAAAATGAACGAGGGCTTGTTCAAAAAGGTAAAGGCGCACGAAAACGAGCTCGATCGCCGAAAGGGGAAGATTGCCGCCCTCGAGGCGCAGATTCGTCGCGGTGGCACGGTGATGGAGAAACCCAAGGCGCAGACTATTCGCACCAGCCAAGAGACCCAAGATGTGGCCTCCAAGACCGCCGTGGATGATTTGGCGAATCTGGCGCCTGGCGAAAACGTTTTCGAGCTTCGGCTGATGAGCGTCGAGGTTGACGGCGCCAAAATCGGTGAGGAAAACCCGGCGACGTTCATGACCGTGGATTTCTTTGAGCACGAAACGCAAGCCACGGCGGTTACGCAGGGTTTGTCGGTGAACACCGATCATACGTTGCGTTACATCGTCAAGCCTGATGATTTCTTTCTCGAGTACCTGGACACGAAGCGCCTGCCCGTGGAGCTCAACAAGTCCCTCGGCGTGGACTTCGCGACGATCGGCGTGGCGAACCTCAACTTGTCATGGGTTCTGGACGACGCCCTGGCTGGTCGCTCCGCTGAATCTCCCGCGGAGCATTTTTGCGATGTTATCGGTCGCAGCGGCGAAGTCATCGCGCGTCTGCGCTACGCCGCGTACATGCGCAAAAGCATCGTCTCCGACGCGCGCGAGTATCGTCGCAAGTCGCCTGTCGCGTCGTCTGCCGCGCTTCGCAAAGAAGACTGCGCGTTCTCGTCCATGATCAGCGTGGAGATCTCGTGTTGCCGCGATCTCGTTCCGCGTGAAGGGTCCCAAGAAGACATGGTGCCGTACCTCAGCTTCCAGTTCCCGGGGCTTCCCAGCCGCGACACGGCGTACGGGCGCGGCGCCGACCCCGACTTCAACGACGTTCACGACTTGCCGTTACGGCGCACTCCGGAGGTGGAGGCGGGGATGGCCAAGTCCGCGATGGAAATCATCGCGTTCGATGACGCTGATGTGGATTTAGAAGGTGCTGGTGTGATTGGTATCGCGCGAGTCGACTTGGCGCCGCTTTCAAAAGGCGAGGCGGTGAGCGGTTCGTTCCCGTTGTTTTCGCAAACGCGCGAACTTCGCGGAACGGTTTTTGTGGTCGTGGCGTGGAAAGACCCGGACGCGGTGACATCGGCGTCAGCGATGGTTGGAGCCAGCGGCGCGGCGCGAGTTTCCGAAATCATGGCCGCCGATCCGCCCCGTATCAGCGAAGAGATGGAGGACGATACCGTATTGGTCCGTGCGCCGTCCCCGTCGCCGATGATGAGCGTGAGCGTTTCGAGCGCAAACGCCGGGGCGCGCGCGTCGGTTGGCGCGTCGACTTCGTCCGCGCCTAGCGACGACGCGATCGTGGTTTCTATAGGCCAGTTCGAACTGGGAAAAACGCTGTACCACGACCACAAAGTGCGACAGATGTTCATGCTCTTCGAGTTCATGCCCAAGTTCCACCGGGACGACGAACAGCAAACCGCGCGGGTGCGTAAAGAATCGCAGTTTGTGGATTTCGGGTACCAAAACGCGTTTCCGGTGACCGATTCGGGACTGCGCTTGGCGCTCGCGAGTTTGCTCAAAGGAAACAACCCAGAAGACGCGACGATTCCGTTCTGCCTCGTTTCCGACGACAACGGTATCGACTTCGAGGATGTCGGGTTCTTCGAAATGAAGCTGAGCGACATTTTCAAAAACGGCGACGTCGTGGACGAGAGGGTGGAGGTTCTTGATAAAAACGACGTGCCAATCGGGCGCGTCACCGTCTCAATTGTCGCGCAGCGCGCGTTGCAAAGCGTCATGCTGATGCAGTAGAGCACGTAGATAAGGAGAAACGAATGTAGTGTCGCACAAGAAGGTTGACTGAATAGAGAATATATATAAGTAGAAGCGCCAAAGCTTTGTGATTAAATCCAATTGGTTTACACGCTCACCTTTTCCATCTTCGAAGCGAGCTTGTCCCCTTTTTTGGCTTTCTTTTCCTTCTTCTCGCCTTTTTCCTTTTCCTTCGTGGGTTCCTTCCCCTTCTTCTCCTTCTTGGGTTTCTTCTCCTCGCCCTCGTTTTCCTTCTTCGACGCTTTCCTCGCCTCGTGCTTCGCCCTCGCTTCGTCCTTGCTCGTGGATTTCTCCCTTTTGGACTTCTTTTCCTTTTTCCGCCGATCGCCCTGCTGCGGAACAGAAAACGCGTTGGTCCCACCCGCGCCGCCGCCTTGGTTCGCGTACGGGTCGTACTCCGGGTACGCCGCCACCGACGGCATCTCCTCGCCTCGCCCGAGGGGTTTCAGCGGGTCGTACCCGCCCAGGCCGGCGTGAAGCGCGGCTGATGAGTTCTTCGGGGCATAAAGTGCTTTCTTACCGAACCCTTTTTCGTTTTCGCGAGCGTCGTCGTCGTCGGAATCCGAATCCGATTCGCCTTTGATCGCGGGCCGTGCCATCTTCACGCCAGCCATGGACGCTTTCATGTACGCCGGCATCTCCTGTTCTGCTGGTGAAGGAACAGGGGGAAGGGCTTCCACCGTACCTTTCTTGCCCTTCTTGTTTTTTTTCCCGCCCTCTTCTACGGAAACAGGCGGTTTCGCAGGCACCTCGCCCCCCAGGTAGTAGTTGCCCATCTTTTCCCGATGCCTCTTCAACATCTCCCGCGCCTCCTGTTCCTCCTGTAAGATTTGCGCCTTGCTTTTTTTCTGCGCGAACAAATCCGTCACGTCCTTGTGCTTGCGGTTTTTCTTTTTCGACCCCTTCCTTCCCGCTCGTGTTTCCTCCTCGTCGTCCCCCGAGTCATCGTCCCCCGAGCTCACCAAAAGGGAATCCCACTGCGTTGAAAGAGGCTCTTTGATTGAAAGACACGCGGGGGGCTCTATTTTTCGCTGCGCTTTCAGGGAAACCGGCTGCACCTCCTCGGAAAGCACCAGCGCGAATTGCTCGATGATCGCCACGCCCTCGCCCGGGTTGTGCGCCTCCGCCGCGGACGCGATGTCAAGGATCGTCGTGAGCTGGCACGCGCGCTCGCGCACCTCCAGGTGCAGGCTCACGCTGAACGGAACCAGGTTCTCCTTGATTGACTCGCCTAAACGCGCCAGGGAAGGGCTCATGGGAACGAGAACGTCGGAGCGCGGCATGGGGGTATCGGGTTGGGGTTTGCGTTTCGGCGCGGCGGCCGCGGCGGCGGCGGCAGCGCGCTCCGCAGCAAAAGCGTCGTCTCCTTCCTCGCCTGGCGCTGCGAGCGCGAGCACGACAGGCGGCGCGGTTTCGTCGAAGGGCGCTTGTGCTGGTTCGGGCGCTGCGGGCGGCGGCCTCACCGCCCCCGCGTGCGTTGCGACCGCGGAGGCGTACACCTTCAACAAGCTCTGTACGTACACGGCTTGCACGTGCGCGGGCAGGTTCGTGACGTTCGGGCTGGACAGGGCTTCCACGACTTCGTCGACGTCGGTGATGAAGTGCGCGTATTCACCTATGATCCACGCGATTGACTTCAGGGCCTCCGGGACCGTGGCGTTGGACGGCGTGTTTTCCAACAGCGCCGGGTCCAACAGAAGCGGCTTGAGAATCGCGACGGCGGATTCCCGCACCACCTCCACCCTTAAACAAATATCCACCAGCTGGTCCCCGACCAAACCCCCGTGCGCGCTCGACGGCACTTTGGTCAGGTCCGCTAGGACGGTGAGGTACCACACGAAATCCGTAACAAGCGCGTACCGGTCGTTCATGCACACGTGAATCACGCTCCACACCAGTTCGTCGCGAAAGCGCTGATCCGCTTTGCCCATTGCGCCCATGAGGTGCGCGGTGGTGTCCATCAGGGTCTTCTTCGTTACGAGGCCGCGGACGATCTTCAGCGCGCAGTACTGGATGTTGGAGTCCTCGTGATCCACGCACATGAAGATGTTGCCTTTGTGCTCGGCGACGATCCGGGGGTGCGATTCCAACAGGAAAGTCAACGCGTGGAGGGCGAGGTATTTGATGTTCGGGTCGTTGTCCTCCAGCATGTCTTTCAGTTTATCCACGGCTTGGCGCACGATCTTTTCTTGCGAGGTCATACCCGCGACGACGGTGCGGATGCACTCGTACAGAAGCGACTTCGCGCTGGTGGTTTCCAGAATCTCGGAAAGCGGCCCTACTAGTTTTTTCGCCAGCCGCGGCTCAAGCGGCGTGAGCGCCCCGAAAACCTTCACCAGCTTGATCGTCATCCAGTTGCTACTCGACGTGGTGAGGAGCTTGTAGAACTTGGGCGCGAGTGGGAGGTACGTTTTCGGGTTGTGCATGGCGAGCTCGGCGAGGACGGTGACCGCGGCCTGCACCACGGTCTGGTCGTCATCTTCTAAACACTCCGTTAGCCTCGCGAAGGACGGGCGCAGCGCTTCGGGGTACCGCAGGAAACACTTGTACAGGCAAAGGCACGCCCGGCGCCGCAGCTCGGGTTTGTGGTTGTTCAAAAGCGAGTACACGTCCGCCACCAGGGTTTGCGACAGCTCGGGGGTGACGATGTTCCCCAAGCAGCTAATCGCTAGTGCGGCTTCCGCGGGGTTCGGTGACGCCAGATCTTTCTTCAACAAATTGGGAATCAACAACACCACGTCGGTGTCGTCGCCGAAGGATTGCGTCGCGGCGAGGTACCCCACGCGCTTGTACTTTACGTTCGTACAACTCATCAACTCCACGACGTGGAACGAGGCCCAGGTCATGTTGAACCCAAGGGAATGGAGGTAGGTGGCTTTTTCAATCGCAACGGCTTTGGTGCGGATGTCGGGAGAGATGACCTGGTGGGTGGTGGGTGGTGGTCGGTGAGGAGGGAAAGGAACGAGAGGAAAGATGGTCAGTGATTGATCTTTGATTTGCGGGGTCGCGTCGTGCGAGGCGGAATCGGGGCCCGGGAGAATCGAGATCGTCGGGAACGACGACGTAAGCGCCGTGGCAATACCCGACGCGTGCGACGTATCGCCTAGGGGTGTACCCCGCTGGTGGGCCACGCGGCGCGGTTCCGCGACGCGCGCGATAACACTCGTCCGGCAACGCTCCACTGGTCCGTGTGTAGTCTGGGGCATTCGACAACAACAAAGCCGAAAGAAATCGCACCTCCGCCCTGATGTCCTGCAAGCACTTGTTCATGTAATCCTTCTGTCGGTCTTTGTTGGCGCGAATGCCGGTGATTATGTCCCGCAGGCTTTTCTGGAACAAGCCTTTGGTGACCGTGGCCATCGCCCCGGTCTGGGGCTGCGGCCTTCTGGAGCCCATGGAGGAACTCATGGCTGGCGCGCGTCTACGATTCGGCGTAAATTGTCACAATGCCAAAGAATCCGTCCACTCTTCAGCGCACAAAGGCACACGCGGCACTCGCTTGTTTCGATGCAGGTCGCCGTCCGCGAAACCGTTAAGCAAATCTCGCAGTCGAGGTCGGATGTCGAGACTCCGTGCCCTCGAAACCCACGCCGTCCGCGCGCGCAGATGTCTCGCCGATCGAAAAGAGAAACCTCGGAAGAGGCCGCGGGCACTGGCAAGAAAACACCCCACCTTCGTCGCTGAAATCTCAAAATAAAAAATGGCTGCCCGGGAAAGTTCGGCGCCGAGAAAAAAACAAATCGGACAGCCGGCCGCCGCTCCTCGGGCCACAACCCCACGCGGTGGTCAGCGCTTGTCTCGCACAGGCACGCCCCTTCGTGTGGTCAGATTGTCTCTGCCATGGCCACCGATGGCGACGGCGTCAGCGTATCCCTCGCGCGGCACGGAGCCGGGGGCGTGCGTGGCTCGTGCGCGGGCGCGGATGGGGCGGCGGTGCTGACCGTGTTCGGCGACGGGGTCGTGGTGTACGACTGCGAGACGCAGGTACGTCGTACCGCGACTCGTGTGGTTCTTTTTCGGTAACAAGGCCACCGGACGATCGAGTTGAGTGGACACACGCGTGAAGCACGGACACCTCCGGAAAATGGCTGCTGGCCGGACACCGACCGTATCCCACGGCGACCCCGCGCGAACGCCGCCGCCGCCACGGATGCGTGTTTTCTTTTTTCTTTTTTACAGAAGAGCCAACTTGTTTTTACCTCCATCTAACGTCAACTAACGTCTGTTCCCCCGCACCAAACCCCTTTCCCCGTACTAAACCCCACCCACCACACAGACCCGCACCAGAAGCTGGACCCCAGGCCACGGCCACGACTTCGCGGTTCCCGCGGTGTACGACCCGGGGACTCGGCGGTACTTCGCGGCGCTGCGTTCAAACGCCGGCGCCGACCCGGCGCTTGTTTCCTGGACCGACGCGGATAAAAACCTCGCGAGTTTGGAGACGTTGATAGACGGAGCGACCGCACGACTGGTGGGGGGGGTCGTGGGGCTGGTGCCAGTAGGTGACGACGTCGCAGGGGGCGGATGCCTGGCCGTTTCTGGAAACGGCCAGGTCCGGTGGTTCGGGGCGGACGCGCGGAAACTCGCGGCGTCGAGCGCGAGCGCTCCGTCGTCGGCGGAGACGTCGGTGGAGACGTCTTTGGTGGTGGAATGTGCGACGGCGTGCTCCAGCGAAAGCGGGGGGGTTCTGGTGGTCACGGCGCGGGGGAAAGGAGGCAGCAAAACAGGCAAAACAGGGAAAAGCAGCAAGCGAGGTGACTACACTGAAACGAGAGTCGCCACGCTGTACCGAGCGGCGGGGGGAACAGACGAAGGGCGGAGGGTGGAGCAAACCTGGCGCGTGGAAGCGAAGGCGCCGGACACGGAGGGAGACGCCGCGGCTGGTCCCGGGCCACTCCGCGTCATCGCGGCTGCTGCCGAGGGTAACGACTTGACGCTGCTATGGTCCAACGGGGTGTGGGCGTCGTACAAACCGGATGGGGAAAATCCGGGCACGCCCACACGGGTGTTGCGGTTTCCGGATACATCCGGTGTGGGGACCCAAAAAACGGCTGGCGGGAAACGAGGGGCGGCTGTAAGAGCGATTGAATCGCCATCGCAAGCCCAAGCCTCGCTTCCAAACGCCTCGTCTTGCTCGTTAGGGGGAGGGTACTTCGCGCTCGCGCGCGTTTGCGGCGCCGACACCGGAGTTCTCGTCGCGGTGGTGGATGCCAAATTTGGGGGGGTGCACGCGTGTCGCAGCGTGTTGGGCGGCGCGGGGGGCGGCGTATCAATCAGTGCGCTTCGTGACGCCGACGCAACCGGGTCGTTCCGTGTGGCGCTTTGTTTCGCTGGTGAGTTAGTGTTGGTGGAGTTGCCAAAGCCGCCCCCGATGTCCCTCGCCTCGGTGCTCGGGAGCTTGAGCACGAAGCCCTCCGGTCCCGCGGCGCGCGCGCTTGGAAACGCCAACGTCTTCGCGCACGCCGCGCCGCGAAACGTTTCCGTGCTCGCGCCCGATCTTTCGGTTTTGCTGGCGCGTTCTGAGGTTGGGACTCGCGGCGCGTTCGAATCAGGCGCGGTGGTGGAGATTGCGATTGACGGGCATCTCGGGGATGGCGACGACGAACACGTGCGAAACGCGCTTGCGATATTCGGCGCGGACAACGTCACCGCCGATGAGGCGAGTAGCGCGCTTGATCCTTTTCTGCGCTCGACACAAAAATCGAACCCGAAATCCAAAGGTACCGGCACCACAGATTCATCTGCGCTGATGCCTCCCGCGGTGCTCGCCGCGGCGCTCGATGCGTGTGTTCGGTGTTCCCTGTGGGATTCCCTGCGCACTTTGGTGGATGCCGGGTTCGTCACGAGCTCCGCCGCGGCGCCCGACA
>TARA_B110000261_G_scaffold28427_2_pt1 | contig 16548 bp, 8 predicted proteins | sample TARA_B110000261 | Tara Oceans TARA_B110000261 (sample SAMEA4397705) | marine metagenome | biome: Polar Biome; feature: [DCM] deep chlorophyll maximum layer (ENVO:01000326); material: water (ENVO:00002006), including particulate matter (ENVO:01000060) such as... | depth 20 m | reverse complement strand
TATGAAGAAATTATTGGACGATTGGATAAAAATGAGCAATCTGTTCCCTATTTATCTGACGGTTATTATTATTCGCAACGATATGAGGAAGGTAAGGAATATCCAATTTTTGGTCGTAAAAAAGGAAGTTTAAAGGCGAAAGAAGAAGTTTTAATTGATCAAAACGAGTTAGCACAAGACCAAACTTATTGCGGAATTGGGAAATTAGGAATTTGTAGTAACAACAAAATCCTTGCTTATTCGGTGGATTTTGTTTCGAGAAGACTGTATACCATCTACTTTGAAAACTTAGAAACGGGTGAAATTCTTGAAGATGAAATCCCCAATACTTCTGGTGGTTTTGCTTGGGCTTTGGACGGGAAAACCATTTTTTACACGCAAAAAGATGAACAGACTTTAAGAAGTAACAAGGTTTTTAAACATGTTTTAGGAACGGATGCGAGGGAAGACATTGAGATTTTTTGTGAAGAGGAAGATGCTTTTATTTCGAGCGTTTACAGATCAAAATCGAAAGATTATATCATAATTGGTTCTTACAGTACTATATCAACTGAGTTTAGAATTTTAAAAACAGACGATCCTAATGGTGAATTCAAATTATTTGAACCGCGTAAAAGAGATCATGAATACTCTATAGATCACAAGAGTGGAAAATTCTTTGTAGTTACCAACTTAGATGCCGCTAAGAATTTTAAATTAATGGAATGTGATGAGGAAAACACGACTTCCGGAAATTGGAAAGAAGTAATGGCTCACCGCGATGACGTACTAATAGAATCGATTGAAATATTCAATAATTTTCTTGTTATAGATGAAAGAAAAGGTGGATTAACTCAATTTAGAGTAATAGATCAAATCAATAAAAGTGAGCACGTTATCGACATGGGGGAAGAAAGCTACATGGCTTATATGAGTACGAATGTTGATTTCGACACCAACTTATTTCGATTTGGATTTACAAGTTTAAAAACCCCTTCTACCATATTTGATTACAACTTAGAATCTAAAACAAAGGATGTTAAAAAGGTTCAAGCAGTAATTGGTGGCCATAATCCTGAGGAATACACTACCAAAAGAGTTGAAGCCAAAGCTGAAGATGGAACTATGATTCCGATGAGTATCGTTTATAAAAAAGGAACTGAATTAAATGGAGAAAGCCCAACCTTGCTTTATGGTTATGGAAGCTACGGTCATGTTGTAGATCCTAGTTTTAGTCCGGCAAGGTTAAGTTTATTGGATCGTGGTTTTGTGTTTGCAATCGCGCACATTAGAGGTGGTGAAGATTTAGGAAGACATTGGTATGAAGATGGAAAAATGTTAAACAAAATCAACACATTTACCGATTTCATTTCTTGTGGTGAGTTCCTAATAGAACAAAATTACACGAACTCCGAAAAACTTTGCGCAATGGGTGGAAGTGCTGGAGGTTTATTAATGGGAGCGATTATCAACCTTAAACCTCAAATTTGGAAAGCCGCTATTGCTGCTGTTCCTTTTGTTGATGTAGTAACTACAATGTTGGATGACACTATCCCGTTAACTACTGGTGAATACGATGAATGGGGGAACCCTAATGATGCAGAATACTATAAATACATTCTAAGTTATAGCCCCTACGACCAGATTGAAGCAAAAGATTATCCTGCATTATTAGTAACTACTGGCTTGCATGACTCTCAAGTACAATACTGGGAACCCGCTAAATGGGTTGCCAAACTAAGAGAGTTGAAAACAGATAATAACAACTTACTTTTAAAAACGAATATGGAAACTGGACATGGTGGTGCTTCGGGTAGATATGAGTATTATAAGGAGGTTGCACTGGATTATGCCTTCCTTTTAGATCAGGTTGGATTGGTTTAAATGTTACTCGGTATTAAATATCATTTCGTTCACAAATTCTAAATGGATTAGAATATAAATTTTTTGTAACTTTATGGTGTAAATTTTTCAATTATGATGAACGCAGTATTGGCAGGAATGATAGGAATGCCCCAAGTATGGATTATTCTTGTAGTTGTTTTAGTTCTTTTTGGAGGAAGAAAGATTCCAGAATTAATGAAAGGTCTTGGAAAAGGCGTCAAAGAGTTTAAAAATGCAACGAACACGGAGGATGAAAATTCAAAAGGGGAAGTTGAAGAACCAAAAAAATAATAATGAATTAGAATATTTATAAAAGACTGTCCATTGAGACGGTCTTTTTTTTGTCCTATTTTCTAGGAATAAAAAGTTTAAAATTCTTTATTTTTATAGTGATGAATACTCAATTGGATTTTTTAGTAATTGGTGGAGGAATAGCTGGACTAAGCTTTGCCTTAAAAGCTGCGGAAAAAGGAACCGTTGGAATAATTACTAAAGACGATGCCAAAGAATCAAATACATCCTATGCGCAAGGCGGAATAGCTGGTGTGTGGAATGAACCGGATAGTATTGACAAACATATTGCTGATACGCTTGATGCTGGAGCTGGCCTAAATAATAAAACAATTGTTGAAATTGTGGTTAGGGAGGCTAAAGACCGAATTAATGAACTCATAGAATGGGGAACTCAATTTGATAAAAATGCGTCTGGAGCTTATGATTTAGCTAAAGAAGGTGGTCATTCAGACAACCGAATATTACATCATAAAGACATTACAGGTAAAGAAATAATTAGAGCTTTATTTAGTGCTATTCAAAAGCACCCGAACATTAAAATATTACAACATCATTTTGCCATTGATATTATTACACAACACCATCTAGGGATTAAAATAACCCGAAAGGATTCTGGTGTTGAGACTTATGGTGCATATGTCCTCAATAAAAAAACGAAAGAAATTAATACCGTACTTGCTAAAAATGTAATTATGGCAACGGGTGGAGCTGGATTAGCTTATAAAGTAACCACTAATCCATTAATTGCAACCGGTGACGGAATTGCAATGGCTTATAGGGCTAAAGCGGAAGTTAGAGATATGGAGTTTGTTCAATTTCATCCTACTTCATTACACAATCCAGGATCGTTTCCTTCTTTTTTAGTTTCCGAAGCTGTGAGAGGTTTTGGAGCTGTATTAAAAGATCAAGATGGAAAGGAGTTCATGAACAAATACGATGAACGTGGATCACTTGCTCCACGAGATATTGTTGCGCGTTCGATTGATGCTGAAATGAAAATTCATGGGGTTGACTTTATGTATTTAGATTGTACTAATCTAAATATGAAAAAATTCAAAGCTCACTTTCCAAATATTTATACTAAATGTAAATCACTTGGAATTGATCCTGCATTTGATTTTATTCCTGTAGTTCCAGCTGCACATTACACTTGTGGCGGTATTGTAGTTGATGAACATGGTCAGTCATCTATTAAGGGCTTATATGCAATTGGCGAATGTGCTTGTACTGGTTTACATGGTGCTAATAGGTTAGCGAGTAATTCTTTGTTAGAAGCGATTGTATTTTCACATAGAGCCTTTTTAAAGGCTAGTGAAATCATATCTGAAGAAACTATTGCTGTTAATGTCCCGCAATGGGATGCATCAGGAACTGAAGCTCCAGAGGAGATGGTATTGATTACACAAAGTCAAAGAGAAGTTCAAGGAATTATGAGTAGTTACGTTGGGATTGTACGAAGCGACTTAAGGCTTAAACGTGCCATTGAACGATTGGAAATATTGTATCGTGAAGTTGAAGAGTTATATGAGAAAACAACGCCCTCGCAAAAGCTTTGTGAAACGCGTAACTTAATTAACATTGCTTACCTAATTATTAAGTTCGCATCCAACAGAAAGGAAAGTATTGGATTACATTATTCTCTCGATTATTCGAAGTGATGAATTCTAAAGATATTCACCTCTATCTGGTGTGAATTTATCTCTTAACTCAATCATGTAATTCTTTGTTGTTTTAAGGTAAACAACATGATAATGAGACATGATTGTTTCAAATCCAACTTCTGAATTTTCAATCTTGTTTTCTTCGATATAATTTTTAAGATTCCCGATTAAACCGTCGGTTACTTCTTGAGCGTCTAGGCTTCTTATATCCCAAATTAATTTTATTGCTTCCATATACAAAAAATGGGCTATTTAGCCCACTTCATAATTTCAATATTTGTTAAGGAATCAGAATCCCAACCTTGGAATTCCATTTTTCCTGGTCCTTTGTACGACTCAAACCATAAACTTACAATATCCAATACTGCTTTCGGACTTTGACTAAATTCATGAATTCCTAAAGTGTTTTTAGCTTCGTTTATTGGTACTGCAACAATTTTATGATCTTCTTCACCTCTATCTAAAAGCCGAACAATTCCAATTGCTTTAATTGGGATAATCGTTCCTTGTTTAACAGCTTCTCCTAAAACTAAAACATCTAATGCGTCACCATCTCCACCTCTATCTTTATCCATTAAAGTTCCAGGAAGAAATCCGTAGTTCCCCGGGTAAGGTAAAAACTTTACAATTCGTTCTTTACCATTAACGATTTCACATTCAAATTTATTAGAATCGTAATTGTATTCGTATTTATGACTTGTTCCAGCAGGAATTTCAATAACAGCAGTTAACTGCCCCAAATGATTTTTAAGTGGTAATTTACCGAAGTTTAAGACTTCTTGAGGTTTAGCGACCTCCTGGTTTAATCCTTCAACACCAACTCCATCAAAAGAACAAGATGCTAAGCCAAGAGCAAAGAATAAAGCAGTAAGCAATCTCATTTTATTTTTTTTCTTTATAATATATTTTAATTGAAGCTACATCTTTTAAGAAATCAACGTTTCCAATCGTAAATTTAAAAACATCTAAACCTGTTCTTTCTCTTAAGTCAGCCATTAACTCATCATTATGAACAGGCTTAATCATTTCGATTTTTTCGTAAACAATTGTTTTACTTCTCTCATGATTATTAAACCAAATTAATTCAATCCCTAAAGTAACGCCTACAATTACAAAATCAGTAAATAGCAATTCAGCCATACTGATTGACTTATTCGTTAAAGCATTAATCATTGCTAAACCAATAACAATAAATAAATAGGTCATTTCCTTAATTGGTAATGCCTCTGTACGATACCTTAAAATACCAAACACTGCAAATAACCCCATTGCAAATCCCATTTCCATAGGTACTTTTCTTAAAAGCACACAGATGAAGAAGGTCATCAGGTTAAACATAAAAAACGTGAACAAGTAATCCTTGTCACGGTTATTACGGTAAAAAATAAACCTTATCGTAATGAATAAGAAAAGTAAGTTGATTGAAAATTTAAATATTAATTTTAAAAAATCATCACTATCAATTAGCGGTATTCCAAATATTTCCATTTTTGTGTGTTTTATTTAAATACAGCAAGTTTTTTTTAAACTTATTATATTTCAATTGGGGATTTAAAAGAGCTGCCCCTGTAGCGTATTTACTAAAGCTAGCTTCTCTTATATTAAAGGTTTTTAAGATTTTCATTACCTGAGAATCTCTATTTACATTTTCTTGTTTTACTTCTGCAATTACCAAATTAGATAATTGTTTAACATTATCGTCCTTTGCAAACTGAAGATGAAAGTCGATTGTCAATCGCTCCTTATCCGTATTACTTACTAATGTAATGCGGGAAAAATTATTTGTTAATACGTGTTGTAAATCAGAAACATCAAAGGGTGTTTTTTCATTTAAAAACGTTGTATCGGTTGTATTGAATTCATTTTCACCTGCCCAAGCCTTTATTCTTGACTTCATGGTTTTACCCTTGTTCGTCTTGAATTTAACTTCTAAAAATGAAAGGTCAGATCCAACATATTCACGATATCTAATTTTATATCTATTTAACTTACCATTTTGGTGCGCTATATACATGTAAAAATCATTCGTATCAAAGTAATCTGTTTTGTAATTAGCGTATCTGTTACCAGAAATCTCTAATGACTTATAATGCGGTGCAACTTTCTCCAAAATTTGAGGCAGGAGTTCTGCTTCAAATACAAATTTTGTATCCGTTCTATTCATTAAACTTACTCCGTCCATCTCCTTAAGAGTGATAGGATCAAAAGTACCTAGTGAATCATGAATATTATTTAACAGTCTCTTTTCCAAATTCGTTTCCGTATAAATACTTTCTTACGTCATCGCGGTAGTTGTGTATTTTTTCACCATCTACTTTAAGCGTTGACTTTTCTTCAATTAAATTTTCTTCTTTAAATTCTGTAAACGTAACATTATTAGCTACAATAGTAGAAGGTCCAAATTCTTGCTTCTTTTGAAAAGCACAATAAACTACCTCTGAATTTAAAATCTCCGAATTAGATATAATTACTTTTGAAAGATCTTTTGCTACAACTGCCAAAGAAGCTCCATCTATTTTAATGCTATCAACAGTCATTTTGCTGTCCTCTCCTGCGCTTAATGCCTTATCAGCAACCTTGTCAAACACACAACCTTTAACTACTATTATACTCCCTGAAATATCGATTGCATCATTTCCTGCATTAATGAAATTACAATTTGTTAAAGTTCCATCACTAAAGTCTGCATCGAATGCATCTGAAAATGTATTTTTGAAAGTTGTATTCGAAACCTCAAATGGATAAGATCTAAATAAGTTCAGTCCATCTTCACTTTGATTATTTATAAAATAAGAATGATCAATTTTAACAGGAGACTCATAAAAAGTAACTGCACTTGGCAAGCTCCAGTTTCCATACTTTAAATTGGATTGATTTGAGAACTCTGTGTAATTAATTTGAGAATACGTTCCGGCGTTTATAACATGAATACCCATTCCTGTAGAATCGGTGCTTATTACTTTGATCAGATCACCTTGCGATCCGTTGAAAAAGACTGGTGATTTTGAAACTATAAATCCTTTAGATTGGAAATCAACTTGATCTCCTGAATTGAAGTGAATTTTTGAACCCGCTGGAATGATTACTGCTTTATTAATAATCGTGTTTTTTGATTTTAATAAATACCCTGTATCAACTTTTTCAAAATACTCGTTAAACCCAGTAATATCCAAACAGCTAAGTAATCCTGAAATAGAATCGGCTGCTTCAATTTTTTTCAACGAAGGGAAATTTGAACTATAAATATGCTCCTTTAATTCGTTTTGTAAAAACTCTATCTCTGTAGAATTCATCACTAACCTTTCCACAACTTTTTGTTCAGTTAACAATTTTGTTTCAATTGCATCTTGAGTCTTTTGAGCTGTGTAAGAAACAAAAGGTTCTAACAAATTAGAAACTGGATTTAAGTAATAATTTAAGGCTAAGTTTTTAGACCCTAACAAATCAAACGATTTTTGGAGGGATAAAAACTGAGCTGTTTTACGTAAATCAAAAACACATTCTACATTCACTTTCCCATTTAACCAATCAGAAATTACAATTGAGGTTGTTTTTTTAATACTATCCTTATTTGCTCTTTTGGGACAAAACTCAACATTTAACTGATCCGAAAAGGTAAATAATAATCCTTCTCTATTTTTATTACTTTCTATAATTCTTTTGTCAAACCCTTCCTGAAAGAACATAGTAGCAATACTATCTTGAAAAGAAACATTAAGGAACTTAGATTTTAACCCGATTAGCTTTTCAGCTTTTAAAGCTGCTTGAAATAAATCTATTTTTTGAAAATATGCGACACTATTAGAGTCTTGTATTGAATAAAGATCAAATACCTTTTTTGAAAAAATGGTATTTTTCTTGACTTTAATATTGAAACCGCCAACTATTGAAACCGGAACAATTTTGATTTCTTCTTTTCCAATAAATGCAAGGTGATTTTTATCCAAATTTTCCGATGAAAATGAAACTTTTAAGTCTTTCACTTTCTCGTCCTGCAATACAATCTCTCCTTTCTTTACGCAAGAAAAGAACAAAAAAGACACAAAAAGTAAAATTGTAAAAACTCTCAACATCAACTGTAATTTTCTGCGAAGTTAATTAAATGATTTTAAATACAATTGTGTCGTAAAACATTAATCTAATAAAGCGTCTAGCTCTTTTTTCTGACGGTATACTTCCTTAATTTGGTCCAATGCTTCTAAATATTGATTTCTCTTTGGAAAACCAGGGTCATTAGGACTATTATACCCTGCAGCTTCGGCTTCATCTCTCAATACTCTTACTTTCGCTCTAAGCGCTCTATCTTTCTGCTCAACTGCCGCTAATTTTTGCTCTAAAGTTTTTGAGTCATCTGCTTCGCTTTTTGATTTCTCATTCATTTGATCGTTAACTGAATCATCATAATAATCCATGTCACCATCCTCGCTAGATTCACCCTCTGTATTCTCTCGATCTCCTAATCGGTTTAACTGTTTTTCCAAACGCTCTAATTTTGATCGTCTCTTTTTCTTCAATTTTGGAGATCTCGATTTTGACTTAATATCACCAAAAGTAGCTTTTACCATTAGCTCATGAGAACCATTACTAAAAACAGACAGTTCATTTTGTGTTATATCGTACGAGTATCCAAAAGTAAATTTCTTATTTACTGTTTGATAACCTGCCATTACTGCAAAAGCGTCTTGAGTTCTTTTCATCAATCCTAAATAATAACTATCTTGATAAATCGCTCTAAATGCAATGTCTAACTGAGGAATTACAGGATAAGAGAATCTCATCATCATAGACGGCTCAACTCCAAAATCATCATTTACTTTAAAGGTATATCCACTATTTAAATAAAAATGAGACGTAAGTCGACTTAACGATTGCGCTCCATCGTCAGAAAAATCTAAACGGCCTTGAATAAACTGTGGAACCGATAATCCGACATAAAATTTATCCCCATACCAATATCCACCAAAACCAAAATCAGGAATCACCTTATTTAAAAGTGTATTTACTAATGTTAAATCACCTGGGTCAGCTAATGTAATTTTAGTTCCATCAACTCTATATTGTAATAACCCTCCACTTAATCCTAATGACAACTTAGTATTATCTGTTACTTGTAAATGATAAGCGTAAGATAAATACGCACCTGTTTTACTTGTTGGGCCAGTTACATCTGTATACAAGGCTCCTCCTAAACCAAAACTTTTAAACTTATGCGGACCATGAACTGACATTATATATGTACGCGGTGCATCTGTTACACCTTGCCATTGATACCTATAGTTTGCCGTCGCCGAAAAATTATCTTCTGTTCCAGTAACAGCAGGGTTAAATACATATTTGTTAAACAAATATTGCGTAAATAATGGCAACTGCTGAGCCTTTGCTTGAAAGCCTATAATCAACAATAAAGTCGAAAGTAACCTGATATATATTCTCTTTTTATCCAATGTTCTTGTTTTGCTTAAATTCATCACTTTCCTTTTATCTCATTAAAGTGATTGGTCCAGTGAATTTTTCTTGATTAGGTCCTAAATCAATCAAGTAATAATAGGTTCCTACTGGTAATTTCTTACCATTCTTAATTCCATTCCATTGATCTACGTATCTTTTACTTTCAAATACTTTTTGCCCCCATCTATTAAATATTTTAACATTTGCATCAGGAAATTCATCAATTAATTGAATTACCCAAAATTCATTCAATCCGTCTCCATTAGGTGTAATTCCATCAGGGAAGACAATTGTAGTTGCAACATCAATTCTAACAGAAGCGGTATCTGAACAACCGTTTAGGTCTGTTCCGGTTACAAAATAAGTAACCCCTTCTGTGGCTGAAACAATTGGGTTTTGAATTGTAGGGTCATTTAATCCAATTGGAGGGTTCCAATCGTAAATAGCACCCATTCCTGCTCCAGAAACTGTAAGCTGTGCTGTAGTATTTTCAAGAATCAAATTATCTGTAGTAAATGCCACTACATCCGGTAATCCATTTACATTAACAATTACCGTGTCAGCATCCGAACATCCGTTATTAAATACAGTTAATATATACTCTGTAGTTATTGATGGATCTACATAATTAGAATCGGATGAGCCTCCTTCAGACCATGAATACAGTACTCCACCTGTTCCAACTAACAATACACTGTCCTCATTACAGATTGTTATATCATCGCCAGCATTTGCATTAATAACATTCACCTCAGTTATCGTTGCTGTATCTAAATGAGTACATCCATTTTCATCTATAATTGTCACTTCATACGCTCCGATTAATAAATTTTCGATATCCTCATCTGAACTAGCATATCCATTAGATGAAGTCCAACTATAAGAATAATTTGCTATTCCTCCGCTTACTGACAAGTCTACTGACCCATCCGCTAAGTTTGTACAATTTGCTTGGCTTTCAATCATTGTCGTGAAAATAGAATCAGGTTGATCTATATGTACATTGCTTGAATCCTTACATCCATTATTATCGATAATAACTGCTTTATAAATTTCAGCACATAACCCTGTTGCTGTATATGAAGTTTGATTTAAATCATCATTCCAAACATATATATATGGACTAGTTCCTCCAAAAGGCGAAATTGTTGCATAACCATCACAAACTCCGAAACAATCCAGGTTAGCACTGTCAATAATAGATGATGTTAAAACAGGTGGCTCAATTACCATTCCTGAAGCTCCTGCATTACAATTTTCAAAATCGCTAACAGTTAAAATATAATTTCCATCGCATAGCTCTTTTATAGAATCTGTTGATTCACCAGACTGCCATGAATAAGTATATGGCTCAACACCTCCAACTACTGTTGCAACTGCTACACCATCACATATACCATTACAACTGATGTTCGTAATATCTACAGATACTGTTAACAGACTGAAATCATTGATCGTAACTTCAGCTGTATCTTTACAACCCATAGAATCTGTAACCTCTGCATGATATATTCCAATACATTGATTATTAATTGTACTGGATATTAAATTTCCTGCGTCATACCAATTATAAGAATAAGGTGCTGTACCTCCAGTTTCTCCCACCGTTGCAGCTCCATCACAAACATTAGCACAAACAATGTGTGAAGTATCTGTAATTGATGCAAGTAACGAATCTGGTTGTGTTAAATTAATAACAACACTATCAACACATAAACTATCATCTGTTATTAGCACTGTATATTCATCTGCGCATAAAGCTGTTCTGGACAATAAATTACTTTCATCTTCCCAGGTAAACAAAAGACTTCCTGATCCACCGTTTGCAGAAACAGTTGCTGCTCCATCGCATGTTCCATTACAAGAAACATCGGTTTGAGCATCTAATGAAACATTAATTTTTGATGGCTGAATTAATGATATCGTATCTTCCAATTGACAACCATTTACATCTTCACCTAATACATAATAAGTAGTCGCACATAAATTATATGCTGTATCGTTAACTTGTGAACCTGATGAATTGTACCATGTAAATTGATAAGGAGAAGTCCCTCCATTTCCTTGAGCAAAAGCCTTTCCATCACATGATCCAAAACATTTTAGATTAAGACTATCCGTAATTGTTGTAATAAAAACTGCTGGTTCTTTAACTTCGAAACTATCAACTAAGAAGCATCCATTTGCATCAGAAACAGTATCTGTATAATATCCTGAACAAAGACTTGTTAAGTCATCCGCAGTTGATCCTTGCGTCCATGAGTGAGTATACGGGGTTGTGCCTCCCAAAGGTGTAACCGTTATTGTTCCGTTACAATCACCATTACAACTCACACTTGTTCCGCTAAATTCTGCAGTAAAGTTGTTTTGATCTAATATTTCAACAGAATCAGTTAAAGTACATCCAGCTCCATCGGTAACTTGGTACGTTTGGAAACCGGAACATAAGTTAATTGCTCCTGGTGAAGTTTGTCCATCTTCCCATAAATAAGAATAACCACCACCAATAGTTCCTCCTGAAACGGTTAAACTCGCTTTTCCAATACAGAATCCAGTACAAAGTACATGTTGTAAATCTGATGTACTTGCAATTATTGTAATCGGTTCTGATAGTGTGACAGAAGCTTGACCTGAACATCCTTTCGCATCTGTTACGGTCACCGTATAAGTTGCTGCAACTAAATCCTTAACAGTATCTGTAGTTTGAGTTCTTCCATCATTCCAAACAATATCATAGGGAGCTGTTCCGCCTGAATAAAGTACGGTTGCCCAACCTTCAGCAAAACCATTACAAACAATGTCTGAACTATCTCCAATTGAAACAAGTAATTCAGCTGGTTCAATAATGTTTACATTGGTAAAAGCTAAACACCCGTTTCCATCCGTTACTTGACCAATTGTTGTTCCTGAACATAAACCAGTAATCACAGAATCGGTGGTTAAAGATGGATCATTCCATAAATAAGTATATGCGCCAACACCTCCTTGAGCTGTAATCGCTGCATTACCATCACAAACACCATTACATGTAATATCTACTATAGAATCAATAGCAACTGTTAAATTACTAGGGCCGGTAATAAAAACGACTGCTGTATCACTACAACCGCTAGCATCTATAACCGTCACAGTATATTGAGCAGCACATAAATCAGTTGCTGTACTAGTTGTTTGGCTCGACCAGTCATTCCAAGAATAAGTATAATTTCCAGTTCCTCCAATCGTAGCTACTGATGCTTCACCTGAACATGGTGAAGAACAACCTGTTGAGCTTGTATCTAAAAGAGAAGCGACTAAAGCGTCAGGTTCTGTAATCGCTACTTGAGCAGTGGCTAAACATCCATTAACATCTTCAACCAAAACAGAATATAATCCAGCACAAAGGTTTTGTAATGTATCATTTAGTGTTATTGAAGAATCATCCCATGTATACGTGTATGGAGCAGACCCTGCAACTCCAGTAGCAATTGCAATCGCATCACATAATCCACTACATGAAACCATTGTCGTATCTAAAATCCCAGCTGTTAATCCACCAGGGCCAGTCGTTACATGCTGAATTGTATCAGTACAACCATTTCCATCTATAATTTCAACATGATAAACTGCTGCACATAACGCAAGAGCTAAACTGTCTGTTTGAGCTCCCGGAGCATCATACCAATTATAGGAATAAGGCAGCGTTCCACCTACAGGAGTAACAAATGCAGTTCCGTCACAAACGGTACAACTCGTAGTGGTTGAATTTGTAATACTATTTGTAAATAGTGTCGGCTCAGTAATTATCACTTCGGAAGTATCATTACAACCATTTGCATCTATAATTTCAACGTTATAAGTTCCAGCTGGTAAATTTGTAGCAGTAGAATCTGTTTGAAATCCTGGCGTATTAAACCAACTATAGGAATACGGTCGTGTTCCTCCAGTTGCCGTAACTGTTGCCGAACCCGTACCTATTCCTCCACACAATAAATGTTTCACATCTGTTATCGAAGAAGCTAATACGTTTGGTTCGGTAATCACCATTGAACTAAAATCCGAACAATTATTCGTGTCTGTAATTAATACATTATAAGTTCCTGGTCCTTTTCCTGAAATCGTTTTAGAACTTTCTCCACTACTCCATGAATATTCGTAAGGAGAAGTTCCTCCAGTTGGAAGAGTGCTTAATTCAGCATCATTTGATCCAAAACAGGAAACATGATTAAATGGATTAACAAAAGCTACTAAATTAGCTGGTTCAGTGATCGTATCGTTTTCAACTAAAACACAGCCATTTAGATCATTTACTTCAATTTCGATTGGCCCAACACATAGTGAGTCTATGTAAGTTGTATCAACTGGCAAAGAAGGATCATTCCAATTAATAGAATAAGGTGAAGTTCCTCCTGTAATAATCGCTTCGATAGATCCATTACAAATTCCATTACAACTTATATTCGTATCAACTAAAACAATATTAATAGCTGTTGGCTCTGTAATTGTAACATTTAAATTATGTGTACATCCAATGGCGTCAGAAATATTTACGGTATAAGATCCTGCACAGAGACCGTTAACTAATGAATCAGTTGTTGACTCCGGATCATTCCAAGTAAATAAATAAGGTTGAACTCCATTTTCGGCCCTTGCTAAAGCCGAACCATTACACATCATATTACATGAAACCATATTGGTATCAACTATAGAAGTTATAAAGTTTGAAGTATCTCTTATTATAACATAAGAAGTGTCGGTACAACCATTAAAGTCGGTTGTATTAACAGTATAATTACCGGCACATAGTCCAGTAGCCGTACTATCGGTTTGATTTAATGGATCATTCCATGAATACGTGTAAGGAGCAGTTCCTCCTAATGGAGTAATAATCGCAACACCTGTACACAAACAACTTACATGTGATGTATCCGTAATTGATGAAACTAACAATAACGGCTCGGTAATCGCAACACTATCCGTATCAGAACATCCATAAACATCGGTAACAATAGCTGTATAAATTCCAGGAGTTAAGCCTGTAACTGAGTCTGTTGTTGCATTTGCAACATCATTCCATTGATAATTATATGGTAGTGTTCCTCCAGTCGTCTCAGACCAAACTACTCCATTTCCTACGCCATTACAACTTATATTAACACTATCTAAGCTGGAAGCTAATATGGTAGGCTCTATTACGAGAACAGAAACAGTATCCAAACAACCGTTTGCATCTGAAATAGTATTGGTATATGTTCCAATTCCAACATTATAAACTGTATCGTTTACACTAGTTGTATCCCAGGAATGAAGGTAAGGAACAGTTCCTCCTGAAACACCAACCCAAGCAACACCGTTGGTATCACCGTTGCAAGATGGACTTGTAAACATTGGTGTTCCAATTAAAGAGTCCGGTTCGTTAATCATTACATTTTCAAACCTAACACAACCTTCACTATCAGTCACTGTTACATTTATAACTCCGGCGCAAACTCCAGTTACAGTTGAATCCGTTGTAATTAATGGATCCGACCAAGAATAAGTATAAGGAGTTTTACCTAAAGAAGGGGTTACGATCGCTTCTCCATTACATATACTATTACAAGCAACATGCGTAGTATCTGTAATGGAAATTGTAAATAGAGAGGTATCCCTTATCGTTACAAGTGATGTATCAAAACAACCATTTATATCGGCAACTACAACTTCATAACCACCTGTACAAAGCCCAATAGCTGCGGAATCAGTTTGAAATCCTAAATCATTCCATAAGTAAGTATATCCTCCAGCTCCACCAACTGGAGTTACAATAGCAGAAGCATTGCAAATACAATTTGCATGAACGGTATCGGTAATGGAAGTCGTTAATTCAGTAGGTGAAGTAAATATTACTTGATTCGCGTCTGTACAACCAAAACTATCTGTAATAACAACCTTAAAGGTATCTGCTGTCATATTTGATAAAGTATCACCTGAGTAAATAATTGGATCACCCCATTGATAAGAGTAAGGAGCTGTTCCTCCCAAACCTAATCCATAAGCCATAGCTGTACTATCACCAAAACACAAAACATTATTAATTACGCTTGGCATAACTTGCAACGAGTCGGGATGAAAAATATATGTAATCAGAGTGTCTGCACAACCTCTAGCGTCCGTAATTGTATCTGTGTAAATCCCTTCACATAAATTAATTACCGTTGAAGATTTGGAACCAGTTGTCCAACTATGAGTATATGGAGCAGTTCCACCTCCAGGAGTAACCGTTATTTGACCATCACAGTATGCATAACAAGAAGCTTGAGTAGAGTCTTTAAAGTGGTTCCAAACTTCCGGTTCAGAAATTATAATTTCTGTTGTATCCGAACAACCATTTAAATCAATAACCGCAACTCGATAAGTTCCCGCTAATAATCCAATAGCAGTGTCATTTGTTTGATTGGATACATCATTCCACCAATATGTATACGGTAGAGTACCTCCCAATCCCGTAACAACTCCACCACCGTCACTTCCTTGATTACAATTAACATTAGTCGTGTCAATTATAGAGGCAATAATCGACACCGGTTGTGTTACAATTACGTGAGCCGTATCTAAACATCCATTAATATCGGCAACCTTAACACTAAAAGTGTCTGCACAAATATTATATAAAGAATCATTATCTATATTTCCATTTTCAAACCAATCATAGGTATAAGAACCTGTTCCTCCAGTAACACTTATAAAAGCTACTCCATCACAAATCCCAGAACATGTTGATGGAACTGAGTCCTCCTCAATCGCAATAGTTGCAGGTGCGTTTATTACAACTTCTCCTGTATCGATACAACCTTTAGCATCAATTACTTCTATATGATAAGTCCCAGCCAACAAACCTGATGCAACTGAATCTAAATCACCTCCAGCATCATACCAATTATATGCAAAACCTGGAGTTCCACCTCTTGGTGTAACTATAGCTTGACCGTTAGTACTGTAACTACAAACAACATCCGTTGTATCTGTTATAATCGCTTGTAAACTATCTGGCTCAGTTACAATAAAAGTGAACGTATCTAAACAACCTGCTCCATCGGTAACCGTATCAATGTAAGTTCCTGCGCAAATATCTAATAAGAAAGTATCTGTAGAAGCAACATTCCAAGAATGTATATAACCAGACCCTTTTGTCCCTCCTGTTAAATCTAAAGTTATAAACCCATCACATACACCATTACAAGATGGGGTAACTAAGCTATCATTTGGTGTCATTAAACCTGGCTCTTCTACGGTTATCAAAACAGTATCTGAGCAACCATTT
>TARA_B110000261_G_scaffold22471_1_pt1 | contig 16690 bp, 10 predicted proteins | sample TARA_B110000261 | Tara Oceans TARA_B110000261 (sample SAMEA4397705) | marine metagenome | biome: Polar Biome; feature: [DCM] deep chlorophyll maximum layer (ENVO:01000326); material: water (ENVO:00002006), including particulate matter (ENVO:01000060) such as... | depth 20 m | reverse complement strand
AAAAAAAACTACTGGCCCTTTGTGCCCAAAAAACAAAACAGATCGCCGCGCCCGCGTCACGGCTCGCCGCGTCGCGACCCCGTCCGCGGTCGCCACCGGCCCGGCCGCTTCCAAGACGGCCGCCGCTTCCGAACGGACCGTGCTGCAGCTTTTCCGCAGGCCGTTTCTGTCACCCGAAGCCACGGCGACGCTTCTTCGCAAGGCGAATGGGAAGCCCGGCGTGGATGGCGGTATTGAATCCATCGAAACGGAACAGTGTTTCAACGTGGAAACCACGAGCCCGTTAACTAACGACGAGCTGGAGACGTTACAGTGGCTGTTACGCGAAACTTTCGAGCCTGACCAGTTTTCGGATACCAGCACGTTTAGCGATCAAAATTCCGTGGTGGAGGTCGGCCCGAGGCTGGCGTTTCAATCAGCGTGGAGCACGAACGCGGTCGGCGTGTGCCTCAACTGCGGCTTGGGGAAGGTGACCCGTCTTGAGCGAAGCCGGCGGTTCAAGCTCACGTTAACCAAAGGCACGGCAATGAGTGATACGCTTAAGCTTGCCTTCGCGCAAAACGTGCACGACCGCATGACCGAGTGCGTGTACGACGAACCTTTGGCGACGTTCGTCACCAACGCCGTCCCCGAGCCGACGTACACCATCCCGGTGTTAGCAGAAGGACGGGCGGCGTTGGAGCGCGTGGATAAGGAAATGGGCCTCGCCTTCGATGAAGAGGATTTCGAATTCTACCTGACCTTGTTCAGGGACGACATCGGCCGAGACCCCACGAACGTGGAGCTGTTCGACATGGGACAGAGCAACAGCGAACACTCGCGGCACTGGTTTTTCGGCGGGAACCTAATCGTGGACGGCGTGCCTCAACCCAAGTCCCTTTTCAGGATGGTCAAGGACACCATAACGGGCGAGCGCGGACACAACAGCGTGATCGCGTTCAAGGACAACTCCAGTGCGATTCGAGGGTACGTCAACACGCCGTTGCGCCCGGTCCGCGCGGGTGGGCCGTCCAAGCTTGAGCCTCGAGCGGTTGATTTGGATTTGTTGCTCACGGGTACGTATCTGCGTTTCCCAAATCCGGGGACACGCTGTTTGCCGATTGGCCGTACGTACACTGTTTTACCGAAGCTGGTGACTGTTTGTCCATACATCGCCCAATACACGCCCAATACAATACTGACACTTTTCTTTCCCAATCGCAGCGGAGACGCACAACTTCCCGTCAGGCGTGGCGCCGTACCCGGGCGCAGAGACCGGGGCGGGCGGCCGCATGCGGGACACGCACGCCACTGGCACCGGTTCGTTGCTCACCGCGGGTACCGCGGGGTACTGCGTTGGTAACCTTCAAATGGAAGGTAACCACATGGGTTTCGAACTGGAAACGGCAGTGAAGGATTTCAAGTACCCCAGCAACTTGGCGAAACCGCTGCAGATCCTGGTGGACGCCAGCAACGGCGCCAGCGATTACGGGAACAAGTTCGGCGAACCCCTCATCGCGGGGTACTGCCGTACCTTCGGCCAGCGGTTGAAGAACGGCGAACGGCGGGAGTGGATCAAACCCATCATGTTCAGCGGCGGGTTCGGCCAAATCGACCACGCCAACCTGGAGAAAACGGAAGGCGACATCGGGATGCTCGTGGTGAAAATAGGTACGGCCGGACGGGGGTTTCACCAAATCAAGAGACGACTGTTTTGCCGAAGCTGGTGACTGTTTGTCCTTGCCGATTGTCCAGAGTAATTACTCACTCGCATTACAAAAGACGTTAACCACTATTTTTTTACAATAACAGGCGGACCGGCGTACCGAATCGGGATGGGCGGAGGCGCCGCGTCGTCGAAAGCGGGCGGCGAAGGTTCGTGGTTAATTCCCAAATCCTGACACCGGCCGTTTACTTGCCATGTATGGAGTGCAGTTACGGCAAACGTCTTACCGCTACAATAAGTGCACCGTTAGTACAAGACTGCGTACCCACTGTGCGTAAATCGCCCAACACAAGAGTCTGCGACTGACCCGTTCTTTGCTTTCTTTTCCACGACTCAGACGAAGCCAACGCGGATCTCGATTTCAACGCCGTGCAACGCGGCGACGCGGAGATGAGCAACAAACTGAACCGGGTTGTGAAAGCGTGTGTTGAGTTGGAGGGGAGTAACCCCATTTTGTCAATCCACGACCAAGGCGCGGGTGGGAACTGCAACGTGTGCAAGGAGCTTATTTACCCCAAAGGCGGTACGCTGGATATCCGGCAAGTGAAGCTTGGGGACACCTCGCTGTCCGTTTTGGAGATCTGGGGCGCGGAGTACCAGGAAAACAGCGCCATGCTCATCGCCCCGGAATCACTCTCCGTGATCGAAAAGATATGCGCCAGGGAGCGGTGTCCGTTCAGCGTTTTGGGATCCATCGACGGCAGCGGCCGGGTGAAGTTGATCGACCCCACGGCGCCGCCCGGGTCACCGGTTCCCGAAGACCTGGACCTTGAAAAAGTTTTAGGGGACATGCCCAAAAAGACGTACGACTTGCAAAGGATGGAGTTCCCCAACGACCCTGTTTCGTTACCCACCGGCGCTACCCCCGCCTCCGCCTTGGACCGAGTCCTAAGGCTCCCGTCCGTGGGCAGCAAGCGGTTCCTCACCACTAAGGTTGACCGCAGCGTAACCGGGTTAGTAGCGCAGCAACAATGCGTCGGGCCACTGCAAATTCCCATCGCGGACGTCGCGGTGATTTCGCAAACGCACTACGGAATCACGGGCGGTGCGACTTGCATCGGCGAGCAACCGGTGAAGGGCATGATCGACCCAGCCGCGATGGCCAGGATGAGTTTAGGCGAGTCACTCACCAACCTGGTGTTCGCCAACACCACCGGGTTGAAGGACGTGAAGTACTCGGGGAACTGGATGTACGCGGCGAAGCTACCGGGGGACGGCGCGCACATGTTCGACGCGTGTACTGCGCTGTGCGCGGCGATGGAGAAACTTGACGTCGCGATTGACGGCGGGAAGGACTCGCTTTCCATGGCCGCGCGGGCGGACGGCGAGGTCGTGAAAGGTACGGAACTTTCCCACTTTCTCACGTTACGAGACGACTGATTGCCCATACTCGTCCTGCGTCCTGGACGTCTTACGACCAGAAGGGACGGTTATTCCAATCCCGCGTACTATGGAGTACAGGGCCTACCCTTTCCAATACCGGATATACCAATCCCGGCTATACACACGGCCCCCGAGACTGACACTTTCGGCGTTAATCGTATCAGCGCCCGGGTCGGTGGTCATGTCGGGGTACGTCACCGTGCCTGACGTGACGAAAACGGTGACCCCGGATTTGAAACTAAGCAAACAAAGGTCCAAGCTTTTGTTGGTGGAGTTCGGGTCGAAGGAAGGCAAGCGCCGTTTAGGCGGCAGCGCCCTGGCACAGGCGTACGGGCAGATGGGCGACGTAACCCCGGACATGGATGACCCTGTCTATTTCAAACTCGCCTGGGAAGCTACCCAGGTGTTGATCGCGGACCGGAAAATCGCGAGCGGCCACGACGTGAGCGACGGCGGGTTCGTCACCGCGGTGATTGAAATGGCGTTTCCTCACCCAAGCGCGGGGGTGACGGTGACCCTTCCCGTGTCACCTGATGGCGACGTAAACGCGTCGTTGTTCGCGGAGGAGCTGGCAATTGTTTTGGAGGTTAGCGACGCGAACTTGTCTTGCGTCGTGAAAACGTACGCGGATGCCGGCGTGACCGTGACTGAAATCGGCACTACTAACGACGACGGGTTGGTTTCCGTTTCCGTGGGTAACAAAGGCCTGGTCATCGACGCCACCGTCAAGGACTTGCGGGACACCTGGGAAGCCACTTCCTTCGCGCTTGAAAGGCTTCAATCGTCCGAAGCGACCGTCGCGGCGGAGCAAACCGGGTTGCGCGACCGCGCGATGCCCAAATGGAACCTCACCTACCAACCGGAGGTAACCTCCCCCGAAGTCATGAGCCAGACCAAAAAAGTAAAGGTGTGCATTCTCAGGGAAGAAGGCAGCAACGGCGACCGCGAGATGAGCGCGGCGATTCACAGCGCGGGGATGGAACCGTGGGACGTGACCATGAGCGACCTGCTCGCCGGGACCGTTTCCCTGAGCGACTTCCGCGGGATCGTGTTCGTGGGCGGTTTCTCCTACGCCGACGTGCTGGATTCCGCGAAGGGATGGGCCGGGAGCATCAAGTTCAACAAAAGCCTGTGGCAGCAATTCAGGGACTTTTACGACAGGCAGGATAGCTTCAGTTTGGGGGTTTGCAACGGGTGCCAGCTCATGGCGCTTCTCGGGTTCGTGCCGGCGGAGGACGGGCTGGGTAGCGTGGCGGACAAGGAACAACCCCGGTTCATTCACAACGAAAGCGGAAGGTTCGAATCCCGGTGGGTCACCGTCGGCGTGGACGCGAACACCCCGGCGGTGATGCTTGGGGGAATGCAGGGCAGCAAACTAGGCGTCTGGATCGCGCACGGCGAGGGGAAGGTTACGTTTCCCGACCCTACCCGGCTGCAACCCGTTGTGGACGCCGGGTGCGCGCCGATTCGGTACGTCGACCCGAACGGCGACGCCACGGAACAGGTTCGTCATGGGGCTTTCCCAAATCCAGACACTGGTTACGGACCCTCTTCTTTGACTATTTGAGTGCGACACTGGTAACGCTTACCAGTACTGGTACAAACCCATCAAACACATCACAATCACGACTGTTTGCCCATACAGTACACCCATACCTCATACCTATTTCGGAAGACTCACAAGACTGACCCTTTTCGTTCACAATCGCAGTACCCTTTGAACCCCAACGGCTCGCCCCTCGGCGTCGCCGCGCTTTGCAGCACAGACGGCAGACACCTCGCCATGATGCCGCACCCCGAACGCGCGTTTCTGGGGTGGCAGATGCCGTGGTTCCCGGATGACGTCGGGCTCACCGCGGACGGACCGGGGCCGTGGCTCAAGATGTTCCAAAACGCGCGGGTATGGGCGGAGAAACACGAATGAGTGATTATAAGGGTGGATAACGACCGGGTACCAGTGCGTTGCGTACGGTACCAGTACCGTCAGTACCACGGTACTTTCTTTTCGTAGACTGAGACGTGCATAATGTCGCGACTGGTGCGTTTTAGTGCGACTCGTGTTAAGTACCACCGACTTTTTCTTGTTCACAATCCACCCAACACGCACTCACTTCGTGGCGCCGTAGCTCGTCACTTCCTTGGTACTCAGCAACCGCGTCGTCGCGGGTTCCGCGGCGACGACGCCGAAATCAAACAAAAAGGCGTCGCCGCCGTTTTCGCCGCCGCGGTGTCGTTTTTTCCCCGGCGACCCTTCATAGAAACCGCCGGTCAGGGCCGTTTTTTCAAACGCCGCTCTTAAGAAAACCGCCTCGTCCGCGATTTCGTGCTCGTCGTCGTCGTCCTTCCCGTCTTCGAAAACGGTATCCGGCTCAGAATCCATGTCCACCCTGCGGCGGGCACCCGACGCTACGGACGCCATGGCCGACCGGATGTTACTTCGTTCCGGCGAGCGCGCCGACGCGGTTTCCGTTTTGCGCGAAGGAACGGTTTCGTATTCGTATTCGTGAAACTCCTCGTCATCCTCTTGAACGCTTTTTCGCGCCACGGAGTACTCCCTGGCTTGCGCTCGCGACCACTCCGCGCCCGCGACGCGCGCCTCCGCGCGCGCGTCGCTTCGTTTCTTCTCCTCAAGAAATGTCGAGTCCTTGGACGTGGAGTTGCCCCACGCCGGCTTTGTTTGGGAAGGCGACCGGTTTCGTCCTTCCGGGGAACGCGGCGGCGCGGGCGACCGCGAGGTGCGAGTCGGCGAAACCCAGTCACTGGCGCCGTACCCCGAACTTCGGATAACTTCGGATGACTTCGGAAGCGTCGGCGCCGCGGTGGTGCGCATCGCGGTGCGAACGCGACCTACCCGTTCGTGTTCCTCAGGCAATTTAGTACTCACGTACCTCACGGGGCTTTGCGTAGCGCTGCTCGGGTTCGTTGGGACGTGCTTCACCACCAGACATGGTTTGGGCGATCGCACCGGACTTTTTCGCGGAGACGAATTCCTTCGCTCCAACGAATTCCTTCCCTCCAACAAATTCTTCGAAGGCGGCGACGCCAGCGCCGGGCGTTCGTCAAACGCAAACTCGTTCGCGTAGTTTTCGGAAAACACGGACTGGACGACGGGCATGACGTGCTGCCCGAATGTATGTGTCTCCGGAACCGGGGTACCTGACACGAATGTATCTTGCCTACCTGCCGTCATAAGCAGATCCGCCTTCGCGAACGCCGCCTCCGTGGCTTTCGCGAGCGCGGAGGGCGAAATCGGCATCGGCGTGTTCAGCCCGAAATCGTCCGCCGTCGGTAACGGACTCAACGCGCTGTGCGACACGCCGCCGTTCGTATCCGCCGGGTTCGGCCGTCCGGCTAAACGCGGGGTGGATATCGGAACGCCCCGCCCAACCTCGGCAACCGCGCTGCTCGGCACCGGAAGACCCGCCACCTCAAAAGCGGCTCGCATTTCCAGCATCCGCCACTCCGCGTCGTTTTTCAACCGCATCACCCCGGCGTTGATTTGCTGCTGCGTCGCGAGCGCCGCGACGGAGGTTTGCGCCTTCTCCACGAGGGACGCGGAGACTCTTTTTTGGTCTTGTAACGCGTTTTCAAGCCCAGCCATGCGTTGCTTCAACACCCCCATCTCCTCTCGAGCGCACGCCATGGCGTGGGTGGCAGTTTTCTGGCCGTTCAGGGCGTCGAACTCCCTGCGTCTCGAATCACGCAAGGTTACCTCGTTTTGTTTCGCAACCGCGGTGGCGTCGTCCAGCGCTGAGATAAATAAAAAAGAAAGTGTCAGTCGTGTATGGGCAAAAAGTGGCTGGATTTGGGAGGCCCAATACGTACCTTCCGTCGCCCGCACCGTCGTCGCGGCTAAGCTTTCGTTCTGCGCGGCGACCGCGCGTAGCCGCGCGATTTCGTCGCCCCACGCCTCGGCTCGTTTTTCGCCATCCGCGATCTCGGCTTCCAACGCGGCGTCCGAATCCTCCGCGCGTCGCATCGCGTTTTGCACCACGCGCTCCACGTCCTTCCGCGCCTTGTCGAACCAAACCCCTCTGCTTTCTTCCAACTCCATACGCATTGAGTCCGCCTCCTCCCGTGCGGCGCGGCACTCCACTTCCGATTCTTTCAATCGCATTAGAAACACCATGTTATCCGCGGTGAGTTTCGCGACGGCGGCTTTGTGTCGGTTGGTAGCGGTGGTTTGCTTCTGCGCCTCGTCGATTACGAGCTGCGCTCGCTGTGCCAAAACCCGCGCGTTCCTCACTTCAACCGCTTCTTGTTCCGCGTACTTCAACCTGCGTGTCAAGTCCCCGATGTGCGCGTTCGCGACATCCAGCGCCTCTCCGAGCTGCTTCGTAGTCATCGTGAGCTGTTTGTGCGCCTGCGACGTTCGCGCCAACCGCGCGGTGGTCTCCTCCGCGTACCCCGCGGTGGTTTGCAAACGTTCGATAACGCCGTGCTCCGCGGTTTGTGCGCGCCAAAGCGCGGCTTGCGTTGCGGTGGCGAACTCCCGCAGTTCGTCGAACGACGACGACACGTTCGCGAGCTCGAGCTTGGCGTGTCTTAGCTTCTGCGCGGCGCGAGTTAAACGTTTCTTGCGAGTAGCGTGCGATACGTGCGATTGGCCTGCGGTTGGGAAGGAAAAAGGTCAGTCCCGTCCGTCTCGAGTATAGGTTTGTAACAGTTGCCAGTTCTGGTATGTACGGGTAGTGTTACATTGTAAATGTTACGAGTACTGGCAACTGCTATGTACATCACGATCTACATGCATCACGAGTAGTGCACTCAAAGAGGGGCGGCAGAAACCGTGGCCGTTGGATTTGTCCACATGCCCCAAGGCCGTACCTCCTTTTTTCTGCGGCGAAACCCCGCTTCCGTACACCGCGTTTGACGTGCCGGTTTTCCCAAACCCCACGGTGCCTTCTTTTAGTGTGGCGTTTCCGTCGCTCTCCGTCGCGGTGGCGGCTTCGTCGATTGCGACGCTACACACCTCAACCGCGGTCGCGACCAGATCCCAAAGCGTACGCACGTCCTTTTTCGTATCGAGACTGGCCAGCGAGCTCGTGAACGGGTTTGACGACGTGAGGTTTCGCGACTGCGAAGTCGATTTTCCAGGCTTTGTGTTTTGCGATTTGCGAGATCCGACGCCACCGATGTCGACACCGTTCGTGTCACCCGCACCGCCCGCGGCCCCAACCCCATCCGGCCGCGGCCGTTTCGACGGGCTGTTGTGTGTTGTTATTGTGTTTTTCGTGAAAAGTTTCGGCAACTCTGGGTGCGGTGCTTGGTCGGGGAAGGTGTGGAACGGCGGTGGCGCGAGATTTCGAGATTTGGCGGGCGAGCGCGGCTTGCCAGGCGCGGAAATGCCGAATTCAGATGGCCCCCCTCCCTGACCACGCCCGACACGGTCTCCGTTCTCGAAATCCCCGACCCACGCCGCCCCTGTTTTCTTCGGGGACTTCCCGAAGGTGCTCATCGCGGCGGTCCTTTTGGCCGCGTGTGCGTAGGGGTGCGCCACTGAGTGCCAACGAACGGGACCTGAAAACTGCCGAAGGATTCTTCGGGGAAAAACGTCTTCAACGGACAAACGGAAAAAAAACGTCTCCAAGTCCAACGAAAGTCATCATCATTCACCACCGGGGACTTGGTCGTACTCACCGCATCCCGCATTCGAGGGCACACCCCGGCCGGTCGGGGTGTGGTGTCTCGGCGGGCCAGCAGAAGATGTCGAGCTCATCGCAGTTCCGCGCGATGGAGCTCGAGCAGCTGCGAATGGAACTCCGAAGGGAGCTACGGATGGAGGCGGACGTTTTCGAGGATGACGCGAGCGATTGTGAAGACGAAAATTTCCACGACGCCGTGGTCGGGACACCGTGTCGTGTGCGACGACACGGCACGCGGCCTGTGACGACGAAAACACCAACTGGGGCGGCTAATGCAAAAGCACACGCACCGCTCCGGGTGGATGGTTTTTCATCCGTCGCGTCCCCGATGCGCGGCTTAGGTTCCACTCCCATCGCGGTACGACCAAAACGTCGTGCGTCCAAAACCAGCACGAAAACAAAAAATCGCGGTGGTCCAGATTTCGACGACGACGTGATGACCACACCGTCCACCAGCCGCGCACCTGCCGCGAGGTCCTCTTTACACTCGGACCGACTTGTGGTACTGGACACGCCTGGGAGAAACGCGTTTGCACGGGACGAAGCACGACGGTTTGCGAAAGGCGCCACCGACGTCCACTCGGAGTTCGGAACCCCTGCCGACAAAAACTTTGGGCCTTTTACCGAAAAACCACAAAAAAAGTTTCCCCAAGTGGAACGGTTACGGTCGCCGTCCCGGACGGATCGCCTGGCCGGCACGTACGGAAGTTTAGCGCAGCTAGGGACACCGCAAAGTGGCCGTACACGTGGACGGAATCGGGAGACACGGAATGAAAACATATGGGGCGGCGGTCCCGGACGGAAAAGCAATCTCGGCGGTAGGAACGTTACGCCGTTGCGTGATGACAAAAAAGAAAACAAAGCAGCGTACGACGAAAACGGACGACGCGTTTTTTCGCGGAGCCTAGGGACAGAAGGACACAGAAGAAGTTGTTACGAAGAGACACCGTCTGCCGGATTTTCGCAGTCACCAGCGCGACTTGTTGTCGGTCGGGTGACGCGGAGGCCGGTGACCTCGGAAACGCGTTGGTATGCGCAAACAGTCTCGCCGCGACGGGACGACTGGGAAACGCAACGTCGCCCGCGCTCGGCGAATCAATCGATACATCAACCGAAAAAAAAAGAACAGAAATGCGAAAAGAAAAAAGTAATAGAGTACGACCTGCACGGTCGCCGAGTGGAGCGTGCTGTGTGGTGCACGCCAAAGACAGTGATGGGACGACCTAGTTGGAGTGCCAGACTAACTACTCATACGAGTTCGGGCGCGACGGCGCTCGCGACGAAACCGCCGCCGACGAAGACGAAAACGAAATCGACAGAAAACAAAACAGCGCCTTCCCGTCCGTCCACCGCTCGCGAGGTGTCACGACGCAGACCGTACGGTGATACAATCGAAATCAGCGCTGACCAAAGAAGGCCATCCACATCAGCTGCTTACGCAAGCAGGCCTGAGTTCGATCCCGGGCCTGGCGGGCTCGGCGTGGAGAATCGCATTGGCAAACAGTCGCGGCGCGATACTGAAAAAATAAAAGAGTATCGCCCGACACGCTCGCCCGGTCCGTATTCGAGAACCTCGTCACCGTCGCCGTCTCCGTCCCCCCGCCGGGAATCGAACCGGGGCCGTGTACAACGCCACGACATAAGGGTGCCCATCGCACAGCGCATTCACGAGTTCCGGGAAGAAATCGACGTCGACATCGAAAAGATACGAAACGACATCGCGACTTCTTCGCGCGGGCTTTTTTTGTCGCCGTCGCCGTCTGCTCCTGCTCGAAATCGGGAGACGAGAGACGATACAAAGGAGAAGTCCTACGATTTCGACCACGACGACGAATACGAACTCGCATTACACGAGCCTGCATTGAAAGAGCCTTCAACGAATGCGTTTGTGAAGCGTCCAGTCTATGACTCGAGAAAAAAACAAGACCGTGAAACGAAGGTACCGAAAACCCAACGCGAACTTCAGGTACCCGACGACCACCCGACACAAACACAAGACCCTCCTCGGAACGCGTTCGTCGATATCCGAAACGAAACGCACGAAGAGATGTCTTTGACCGAGGAGGATTTAAGTTCGTTACATGTCCGCCGGTCGCGAATAAGAACGCCGTCGAGTAGCGGACGGCGTTTACTGGGAGGGTTTGGCGGTTCATTTCGGGGCGCCGCGGCTGGGATACCTCTGGAGACGACCGGTGTGTTTACGGGACGACAAGGTGGCGACTCGACGCGTTCCAGCCGCGAATTTCTCGGGGGGTACCACCGTGTCGTCCAAAGCGCGCCGGTTTCGCCCGCCGCGACTGGTTCATGGATGGCGAGCGGGTTGGGCGTTGGCACCGCGGGAGAGAACGCACGCGCAAATACTTCCGACGGTTTCGACCAAGCGCTTTTGTACGCCGCGTCCTTGGCCGACGCGCCTTCGCCTTCGCGGTACGCGGAGCGGTACAAAACTCCGGGTGGGTCCAATGCACAGCGCGTGGAGTACGACAATATGGTGCGGCAGCACCAACAGGAGCGGTATCATCTGCAGTATCAACAGCCACAGCAGTCGCAGTATCCACAACCGTATTTGCAACAGCAGCAGGTGCAGCACCCTGCGTACTACACGCAGCCTGCGTATGTGCAGCCGCCGCCGCCGCAGCAGCAGTATGTGCAGCACCCTGGGTACCAACCGCATGCGCATTACCAGCAGTACCCTCCGAGTACGGGTCAAGGGTACGACTACGGGCAGTACCAGCAAGTGCAAGTTGGGCCGCGCCCGCACTCCGCGTTCGTAGGCGCCGCGGCTTCGTTCCAGCGGTACTCCTTTGGGATGTAACGGGAACTTGAAGGTGGTAAATAGTGACGGTAACAAATTGTATCCAACCGAAGGTAAACAACCGCCTACCCCTATAACTCAAACTCCAAACGGGAAAAACACTTTCATCGTGTTTTCCCTGCACGTCTCTGCTAAAACGTGTGGGTCTTCCCCTCGGACACGCGCCAACACCTCAACCACCTGCGCGACGTGACAAGGCTCGCTCCGGTCCTTGACCGTGACGTTTTCCAGACTTGCGTCCAGTTCCTCTTTTTCCACCTCGTCCAAATCAAACTTCTCCAGTTCCTTGTATATTTTCTTTTTATCTTTGCTTTGCCATTTCGTGTCCACGAACGCCGCCCCGGGATGGGTGTTTTTAATCGAACACCACGGCGCGTCGGTTTCCACCATCAGTTTTTCGGGTGGAACGTGTTTGACCACGTCGAGACTAGTTTCAGTTCGTAAGGAGCACCCGTTTATGCCTATGTACACACCTTCTAGCGTTAGAAAATCGTTTAGTTCTTCGCAAGTGCCGTCGAACGAGTGCACGACGCACGGCGGTAAGGGATCGCCGGCCGTCTCCGCCGCGACTCGGTGTTTCTTCAAAATGGAAAAGAAATCGCCGTGCGCGCCGCGCGAGTGCAGAAACATTGGCAACTTTGTGACTCTGGACAGTTCGAATTGCCGTTCGAACCAAACCAGCTGCGTGTTCTTGCCACAGAACTCCAGGCGGTCGTAATCCAGGCCGCACTCGCCGATGGCGACGATTGGCCCGGTTGAAGTGACGGCGTCGTTCGCGTCGTCGTGGGCACCTTTCGATGATAAATTATCTTTCGATAATAGATACGACCGTTCCGTCGCGCGCGCGAGAAGTTTCCCGAAGTATCCCTCCGGGTCACCCGAGTTTTGGAAAACGTCGCACCGCGTGGGGTGCACGCCGACGGTGGTGAATAGACGGGGATACGTAGGTAGCGCCGAGTCTGTGTTGTTACCAGTACCGGTACCGCCGCCGCTGATACTTTTACCCGTATCAAACCTTTTCACCAGCCGCACCGCATCTTCGGATTCCTCAAGCGTGCCCGCGGTTACGATGATGATCTCCAGGCCAGTCTTTTTTGCTCTTTGTAAAACTCGGTGTAAATCTGGGGCGTGATACCGCTTGCCGTGGTACTCGCCTTGGAACATCTTGTCCGTTAGGTTGGCGCCGATATCCACGTAACGGCGAGGCGGAGCCGCATCATTTCTGGGAGATTTCGGTGGCATATTTTCGGGGGTTGCCATCACACCTGCCATCGTGAACACCAACCTCGAACAAACACGAACACGCCGCCAAGGTTTCGAAATCCACGGACCCGAAACCCACGGAACCCTCGGCACCACCAAGCGCACCAGGGAAACGTGTGACGATGCGCGGAAAATGCGTGCGCCCGCGGCGCCCGCGCGCATAGTCCTGACCGGGATGGGCGTTTCGGTGGTGGCAATTGCAAAAAAAGTTTCGATGCGCCCGATAAAAGTATCGTCTCATTGACGTCATTGACAACCACCAATCACTTGGCGTCGCACCGATGTGGGCGTCGTGCTCGCGTCGCGCTTTCGCGGCGCCACGGCATTCGCCGCGACCGGACCGACATTGGGTGGCGGTGTCGTCCTGTTCGACGCCGCTGATATCGTCGTGCTCGCCTCGCGTCGGGGTGCGATGTGTCAGGTCTTCCCGAAAAACAACCCATCGTTCGCGCGCGTTTCCCGATGGAAAAAGCAGCGCGCTTCTGTCGGACCCGTACGACGTTCTCGGTGTCGCGTCCGACGCGTCCCACGAAGAAATAAAACTCGCGTTCCGAAAACAGTGCAAGACAACACACCCCGATGTCAACCCCTCACCGAACGCGGCGCAATTGTTCCGACGCGTCAACAAGGCGTACGCGTTTGTTGGGGACAAAACGCGACGACACGTTTTCGACAAAGGAAGCGACGCAGGCGCGTTCAACGAGGGGTTCGCGCCTAGTTCCGTGACGCGACGAAACGCGGAAGCGGGCCGGTTTCGGAACAGCGGTGGTAACGCAAACGACAACGACGCGTACTGGGACGGGGTTGGGTATACCAATAAAAGTAAAGAAAACATCGCGGGCGGTGGCGGAGACCGAACCAACCCAAACGCCGTCGCGGTGGCCGACGCCGAGTTGAAGAAAAAAGGCGAGAGAAAAATGGCAATCGCGCGTTTCCAAAAAGCCTGGACTGTCTGGTGCACGGCCTGGTTCGTGGTGTTAACGGTCGGGGTACCCTCGGGGGCTGTGTTCTGGGCGATTGTTGGGGCGGCGAAAGAAACGGTGGGGAATTGGGCTCCGACGGGGGGGTAGCGACGTTAGCGATTCATTTTCACTCGTTTCAAACAATCTTCTTACGCAAACATGTTCGCCAGGGCGATGGCGATATTAGAAAATCAATGCGTTTACAGCCCGTTTCCCGTCCTTTCATCAGCCACCTTCTCTCTCCTTATCCAGAGTCCGCAGGGTTGGTGGGTGGGAAATTGACTGTCTTCTGTGACTGTCTGTACGCTCGTTACCCTAAACCAGTCGAGTGAAGCACGAGCTGCTGATGCACTTGCGATTCGCAAAATTTGCACCACTGTCTCAACAGCCGGGGGCTTCCCCAGGGTGGGCCCGTAGGGACTTTACCCTGTGCCCTGTCTCGTCTCGCCAAAAATCCACCCCCGTTTTCGTCGACGGGGTAGTCGTGTGTGAAACCCAGATTCTGGTGCACTCTCCGCAAAAGAACATCGGCGAGCCGTTCACGGCTCCCTTGTCACCGGTCCAATGGTACTTCGGCTTCGGCCCGTACATCACCTTTCTGAACTTGACGACCATGAATCGTTTCAAACACGCCCTCGCCTCCTTCGCTGCCTTTGCGGTTTCAAATGCACTGGGCCCTGTATCCGCGTAACATGAAAACCAGCCGTTCAGTGGAATCACGGCCGGGAAGGAAACGAGCGCCGCGGCGATTTTTTCCTCGTGCGCCGCGCCCAAACCGTGCGTCGCGCAGTACGCGCGCGCGATAAAACGCGGGTCCTGTTTTCGTGCCATTCGAGGGGCGGGAGAAATCCGTGAGCAACTCCGTTCCGTTGAGTCAGTGAGTCCACCCACACTTTATTCAACACCAGCGGCGGATCGTCGCCGTTTCTGTTACTCACCGGATCCAAATCCTCGTCATCAACGTCGTCTTCGTCATCACCGCTTCCCAGAATGTCCTCGTCCGTCGTCACCTCCTCCTTCACCTCCACCAAATCGTCCGCCACCTTCACCTCACTCGTAACTGCCGCACGCGATTGACGACCGGTCTTCAAGCGTTTGGCTGGCGCAGGCGGCATCGTTGCGCCTCCGCCCAAAGTGCGACGAACGGGTAGGCGACGAGATCATTTCGCTTCTGCTTCCGCGTCGCGAGCCGAAGCGCTTGGCAAGTTCCACAGTCCCAGCTGTGCTTCCAAAGCCGTCCGACGGTGCCGTCAGGAAGTGTGTACCTCCAACTGCGGTCGGAACGGTCTTTTGTGATGCACAGGCACTTGCGGTCGGGCTTTACACGAGGTACACAGGGCGGTGCAGGGACAGGATCCTTTGGCAATCGGGACGCAAGCCGCTTCGCTTGGCAAGAACCACAGTCCGAGATATTCTTCCAAAGCCGACCGACGGTGCCATCAGGAAGCGTATACCTCCGACTGCGGTCGGAGCGGTCTTGTGTGATGCACAGTCACTCGCGTTCGGGCTTTACACGAGGTACAGAGGGCGGCATCAACCGACGTGCGCGACGAATGACCAACTGGTATTCGGTGAACGATGGAACTCGTCGCGTCAGCAAAGAAAAATCACTATTGACCATATTCTTTCACTTCGCCTCGCGCAGTTGGTGGCCGATGGCGCACCGCGCGGTGCTCGCGTCGGCGTGGCGCGTCGCGGACGTGTGCATGGCACGTTCCCGCTGTTCTGGGTCGCGTCGTTCAGGTCTCGGGCCGCGTCACCCTACGTACTGTCGCGCTTTTTCCTCGAAAACCACGGAAACCCTCGAGAAGCCGGCAGATGAAAATGATGACCGAATCTCCACAACAGACGTCGCGACCCTTCGCAACCACTACGCCACCGAAGGCTGGGTCGTGGTGCGCGCGGTGGCCAATAGCGCCTTAATCGACGCGCTACAGCGTGACACGGATTCCCTGGAACAAGAGGCGAAAACATTCACGCACTCGCGGCGACGGAACGGGGTGTTTTTCGAGACGCAATCGGTGAGTGGTAAAAAACAGAACCCCGCCGCTAAACCCGGCCTTTTAAGAAAAGTAGGCGCGCCGTCCAAGCGCCACGGCAGTTTCCGGGAACTGGTCGGTCTTGAGACAATACACACCATAGCGGACACGGTGTGTGACGTGGAAAACATGAAAATCGCCGTGGACCAGGTGAACATGAAGCCGCCCAACGGCAGCGGCAGCGGGTTCCCGTGGCACCGGGACTTTTCCTTTCTGAAACCGAAAGGTACGTACGAGTATCAATGGCCTTTCCCAAATCCGTCAACGCACTGTTTGCCCATACTCGTCCTGCGAAGGGACGGTGATTACCTCTGCCGATTGTCCGTCCGTAATTACTCACGTAACATGGCCCGAAAGACTGACACTTTGTTTTACCTATCGAAAGCGCTTGAGAGCTTTTCTCAATTCGGCGGGGTCAACGTGGTCGTAGCGCTGGACAAAAGCCACGCGAACAACGGCGGATTCGAAGTCCTAGGCCGGACGCATCTCACCGAACAGAGCGACGAGGTTGTTAAGATTATGAGGGATAGCTACGACGGCGGGGTCGATGACGGGTTTTCTTGTGTCGGGAAAGGTGTCGAGTTAGTGACTCAAAGCGACGAACTCGGCGACGCGAAACAAAGCGGCCCCGAAAACGTGTTCGACGAAACGCACCGGGTTTGTCCCGACTTACAACCGGGCGACGCCGTTTTCTTCCACCCAAAGTTAGCGCACGGCAGTTTGCGGAACAACGGACACGAGCGACGAAGAATAGCCACGCTTTGGTACGTAGGGAGGGGTGAGGTTTAGGGGAGTACTTTAGTTACGTGACTAACGAGAGTATTTATCGGGATTAACTTTTGGCAACTAACGAGAGTATTCGGGATCGCTTTTAGTCA
>TARA_B110000261_G_scaffold61529_1_pt1 | contig 16747 bp, 11 predicted proteins | sample TARA_B110000261 | Tara Oceans TARA_B110000261 (sample SAMEA4397705) | marine metagenome | biome: Polar Biome; feature: [DCM] deep chlorophyll maximum layer (ENVO:01000326); material: water (ENVO:00002006), including particulate matter (ENVO:01000060) such as... | depth 20 m | reverse complement strand
ATTAACAATAAGAATTGAGATAAAAAATGGTAAAATGTGAGTAACATCTAACTCCAGCCTAATTTAATATTTTACCTAACTTTAATTTTCCAACTTAATAGATAAATAGCTAAAATTTAGTAAAAAAAATAACAAGAAAGTTTAAATTTTCATTAAATAACATACAGATAGAAATAGAAAACCAAAGGTACTTAAGTTTATTTTTCATTTTTTCTGATTATGAAAAACAAACAAATTGCTAATTTATTTTTTTTGAACAAATTGCTCTCAATAATATTTTTTACGGGTCTAGTGTGATCACATTTGTTCATATGATCATATTTTTAGGAGTTTTTAGATGAATCACATGTTTAAATTAATTTGGAGCCGAGACCTTTGCATGTTGGTTCCTGTTCCTGAGGGCGCGTCTTCTTCATTACGGGCTGACCGCTCAGTGGGCAGGCGTCTGCGACGCTTGGCAAAAAAGCTTGGGAATGTGGGTAATTCATCGGCACTTGTGGTCGGACTAATAGTGCTCCCGCATTCAGTGAGCGCGCTGCCTACTGACGGCATCGCCACAAATCCTAGCCAAGTCACTATTGCGTCGTCCGGATCTGAGATGACGGTGATACAGTCGTCTGCAAAGGCAGTTATAAATTGGACTGGTTTTGACATTGCAGCAGGTGAGACGGTCACCTTCTCTCAACCAGGGGCAAGCAGTATCGCTTTGAATCGAGTAACTACAGGCAGTGAAAGTAAAATTTATGGAAACCTCAACGCTAATGGCCAAGTATTTCTAGTCAATAATAATGGCGTATTATTTGCGGAAGGCGCTAATGTAAACGTTGGTGGATTAGTTGCATCTGCGTTGGCGATCTCAGACAATAATTTTAATGCAGAGAATTTTACGTTTACGTCCAGTAGTAATAACGCGGCGCATGTTGTTAATAATGGCAGTATTGCGGCAAGTGGGTATGTAGCCTTAATCGGGCCCAATGTTAAAAATGAAGGAAGTGTTGCAACGTCGAATGGCAGTGCGGCACTTGGGGCGGGTGGTACCGTTTTGATGACTTTTTTGAATAATAATTTGTTGTCATTTCAGGTTAGTGAAGCCGCAGCGACTTCTGAAGTATCAAACGGTGGTGAAATTCTTGCAACAAATGGGTTAGTAATCCTGAGTTCAGGCCCAGCAGAGCAGATTTTACAAACCGTTGTGAACAACACTGGGATTATCCAAGCTCAGGGTGTCTCAGTGAGTGGTGGAGTAATTTCGCTTTTGGGTGGAGAGACTGGTGCAGTTTCTGCTACAACGGTAGCGTTGGAAGCTGCTGGCAGTATTAATATCAACGCACCAATTAATATTCTGGGTTCAACGGATAGTTCTAGTTTGAGCTTTCACTACGGACAGGGGTCTGAGACGGGTGCGGATGCATTCGCCGACGTCAATGCTCCTGTAAGTCTTCCGACGACGGCCACTTTTACAACAAAGCAAGGTAGTACAGGAACTATTGAAGCCTATACGATATTGGATGCGGTGGGTGCTGCGGGGTCGACTACAGCTACTGACCTGCAAGGAATGAATGGCGATCTTACCGCCAACTACGCTTTGGGAGCCGATATTGATGCTACGTCCACCTCATCTTGGAATGATAATACAGGATTTAGACCGATTGGGACAGAAAAAGGGGATCAAGAGAATTTTAATAACCGCTTCGCTGGAAAATTTAATGGGCTAGGCCATAAAATCAGTGACCTTACTATTAAAATGGAAGGCATTATGACCAATGAGAATACGAATCAAAAAGGAGCCGCAATTGGTCTATTTGGCGGCACGTACGGGGCAGAGATCAGCAATATTGGTTTGGTTGATTCGGCCGTAAGTGGAGAAAGATATGTTGGCGCTCTGGTGGGGTGGGCGGAGGATACTTTGATCTCAAACTCTTATTCAACAGGTACAGTGGCAATTGTCCCCGGTACAGATGAAGTTCAAAAAATGGATCGGGTAGTTGGTGGTTTGGTTGGTCAGTTAGAAAATGGTGCGGTCCAAGGGTCATACTCTGAGGCAAATGTCTCCGGTAATCGGGCTGGTGGTCTGGTCGGAGTGACTTCGGGTGATGCATTGGTTAAATTATCATCTGCATTGGGTGATATTTCTGGTGATGAACAGCAGGGTGGTTTAGTAGGATATAACACAGGTACAAGTCGTATCGAAGATTCATCTGCATTGGGTGATATTTCTGGTGATGAACAGCAGGGTGGATTAGTAGGCTCAAATATTGGTTATATCGTTAACTCACACGCACTAGGTGATGTCACAAGCTCCAATGGTATGGCTGGTGGACTCATTGGAACACATATTGCAGGTGAGGTTACCGACTCTTATGCAACTGGTAATGTAGTTTCTGGTGGAGATGATGCGGGGGGGCTTGTTGGATGGCTTAATGGCACAGCCATAATTGCAGGATCAAACGCGACTGGTAATGTTGAGGGTGTCAATAATGTTGGTGGGTTTGTTGGACGAATTGATACTACATCTGCTTTGACTTATATCACAAATTCTTTCTCAGAAGGAAATGTCGAGGGCGTCAATAAAGTTGGTGGTATTGTCGGACATGTTAGAGGTGGGAGCATTGATAACACTACAGCAAGTGGAGACATAACTGCCACTGGAGATTACGCAGGAGGGCTTGTTGGACACTATGAAGGATTTGAACGGTCGAATCTTACGAACACAAGTGCTCAGGGTCATGTCCAAGGTAATAATTACGTAGGGGGTCTTGTAGGCCATACATCAGGTATAGAGATTAATAGAGTATCAGCACAAGGCACGGTCTCTGGAAACGGGTCTGTTGGGGGTCTGGTTGGTTATCTGAGCGGTGATCTAGGCAACGCCTACTCGACTGGTGAAGTCACGGGTAGTGGCGACAAGGTGGGTGGCTTAGTTGGTCATGCTGACCGAGTGGACATCGAATATACATACGCAACTGGTAATGTCATTGGTAAAGCTAATATGGTCGGGGGACTTTTTGGAGAAGCAAACGAAGCAGTGAAAATAGAAAATAGCTACTCAATTGGTAATGTTTCAGGTAAAAATCGTGTGGGTGGTTTAGCAGGCTTCGCAAGAAATTCAAATATCACCAAAACCTATGCATCGGGAGATGTGACTGGAGTGGAGGAAATCGGAGGTCTGGCTGGAACGTCCCATTCTACAGGTTTTTCTCAAGTCTACGCTACTGGTGAGGTAACTGCCACTACATCCACAGCATTGGTTGGAGGTTTGATAGGCTCCGCTCTTGGTGGCAGTGCAGAAAATGCCTACTGGGACACGCAAACAACTGGTCAAAGTTCGTCTGCAGATTGGACGGGAAAGTATAATAATACTGGCCTGACAACAACTCAAATTAAATCTTTATCCACTTTTGATGGTATGAGTGAGGATATTTCTGCCATCGGGGGGCAGAACACTGCGTGGCGGATATACGAGGGCCAGTCAGCACCGCTGTTAAGGGGGCTCATGAGCGACGTGACGCTGTCTGAAGAGCTAACGCGCACTTATGATGGGAGCACAACAGCTAATCTCTCGGGGGTAGGCCTTAATCTGGAGGTTGAGGGAGTAGAACTTACGTCTGGTCTGTTTGCCTCAAAAGACGCGGGAACAGATATTCTAATCGAAGCAGGGTATGCAAAAACAGGTGATGAAAATCTCTCAACAGTCTTACAGCGATATGATTTCAATTTCACTGGAACAATAACACCAAAAGAGCTGACTGTTACGGGTCTCTCAGTGGCAGGTCGTGCCTATAATGGCAGTGATGAGATTAGTCTTACTGGAGATGCTGCACTCTCAGGATTTATTGGAAGTGAGACAGTAACGATCTCAAATGGCACGGCGACTTCTGGTACGCTCTCCAGTCCAAATGCTGGTGCACAATCTGTCGCGACTTCGATCAGCTTATCTGATGGAGACGAGGGTGGCCTAGCGGGAAATTATTCTGTGTTACAGCCTAGCGTCAGCAATGTGATTATAGCAAAGAAGATACTAACTGGAACTGTAACCGCTAACAACAAGGTGTATGATGGCAGCACGGTCGCAATCGGTACAACGTTAGATGTTGAGGGTTTTGTTGATACTGAAACTGTGACTGCGACTGTTAATGCTAGCACGTTCAACAATTCTGACGTAGGGACAGCGACTACCGTTACTGTTAACGGCTTTACCATAGCTGACGGTACGAATGGTGGTTTGGCCAGCAATTATAATCTTCCAAATCGACTAACAGCTTCTGCTTTTGTAACACCAAAAGAGCTGACTGCAACTGCAACCGCTTATGACAAGGTCTATGACGGCAGCACGGCCGCAATCGGTACAACGTTAGCAGTTGAGGGCTTTGTTGATACTGAAACTGTGACTGCGACGGTTGATAGCACGTTTAACAGTTCTAACGTAGAGACAGCGACTACCGTTACGGTAAATGGCTTGTCTCTATCTGACGGTACGAATGGCGGATTGGCCAGCAATTATAGTCTTTCTACAGGACAATTGGCTTCTGCTTCTATAACACCAAAAGAGCTGGTTGTTACAGGTCTCTCGGCGGCAGATCGTTTCTATAATGGCAGTAATGAGATTAGTCTCACTGGAGATGCTGCACTCTCAGGATTTATTGGAAGTGAGACAGTAACGATCTCAAATGGCACGGCGACTACTGGTAGGCTCTCCAATCCAAATGCTGGCACACGGTCAGTTACGACTTCGATCAGCTTATTGGATGGAGACGAGGGTGGCATAGTGGGAAACTATTTTGTGCTACAGTCTAGCGTCAACGATGTAGAAATTTACTCACAGATTCAAGTACCATCAGTTAAGCCGGCTGAGATACCCGTGACTAGCTCTTCGCCTTTACTAAGTAATGATGGAACGGGTGGAACTTCGGAAACGGGTGAAGCTTCGCAAACGGCTGCTAGTGAGACTGTGAGTGCTACGGAGAAATTGGATTTAGAAAATGATACAGTCTCTGACACTGAAAACGGATCAGATGAAACAACCGAGATTGATGAGGCAGGCAATAATTTAGAAGAATCTGTCGAAGATGACACAATTAATCAACAGGCCAAAACCGACAATGAAACCGAATTGAAAAACACAATATGATAGTAGATCAATCAAACAATATAGTTAGTAAAACATGCCAAGTGCCTGTGGGTCTTATATCTCATGTCTTTTAAAGCTGAGATTATTTGAAACTTAATTTGAGTTAAACTTTATTTATTCTTGTCGTATCTCAATAATATAAATTCATTACTTGTGTAAAGAAGTGAACAACAAAAAATGATTATAAATCCTAGCATTATGCCAATATCACCTGGCCTGTTATCTCGCCCCATATTAGCAGTATCCATCATTTTCTGTTATAACTTTTTACTAATGTCTTCGACTATGGCGCAGTCGACGCCCTCACCTGGCGCAATATTAGAGCAGACTATTTTACCCAACAAACCAATCTCGCCACCGGCCCCAGTTTTCGAGATTCCTGAGACGCCTGAAGAAAGAACTAATTCTACTGTCAAAATCCCAATCAAAAAATTTGTGATTGAGGGAAACACATTGTTGCTGGATGATATGCTTTTAGCGCTTGTCGCGCCTGCTGAAGGCAAAAAATTAACCTTCGACGCTTTGAGCCAATTAGTAAGGCTAATTACCTCGGCCTACAAAGCAGCAGGATATCCTATCGCCTATGCCTATTTGCCGCCTCAAAAAATTATTGATGGTTTGGTTCGTATAGCAGTAGTTGAGCCGAGATATGATGATATAATAATGATGGGAACTTCGCGTTTAAAAACCTCTCAGGCAATACTTAGCGTAGGTGTCGCCGCGGGTGAGCATATTGAAAGTGTAGCTCTAAACCGGGGTCTTATGTTGTTGAACAATACCCCAGGAGTTAAAGTCACTGGTGTTTTAACTCCTGGATCAAAGCCTCAAAGTAGTACACTCCAATTAAAGCTTAAAGACGAGCCAGTTGTATCTGGTGACGGTTCGGTGACCAATCATGGCAGTGAGTATACCGGTGTAACGCTTTTGAGTGAAAATGTTACACTTCAAAACCCGTTCGGGTATGGTAGCTCGCTATCCGTTAACGGATTGGCATCAACAACAGGCGGACTCACGTCTTTAGGGTTTTCAGCATTATCTCCGAATTTGAGGAATGGTCTGCGCATGGGGTTTGATGCGACTAAAGTAAGTTATACTTTGGCAGGTTCATTTGCAGCTACAAATTCATCTGGTGGATCAAGGAATATTGGTGTCCATTTGGCTTACCCACTGGACCTCGAGCCAAGGTTATCAACTGAATTACGTTTTGATCTTCTTAGTAATTCGCTGACTACAAGTGATAGTTTTAGTGGAGAAGTTGATACAACGCTGAGTGTTGCGCGTTTAACTTATTCTGGGTTATTTTTAGATGACGACAGTGGAACTACAAGTTTCAAATTTGCTCTCTCGGGTGGTAATGTTAACGTTCCTTTGAGTGGAGGAAGTGCAAACTTATCTGACACATTTGGCAAATTAACATTTGAAATTGACCAAATGCAGCTATTACAAAACGGCGTTACACTGGGCTTTGGTGCCAGTGGTCAATCAGCGAGTAAAAACTTAGATTCTTCAGAGAAGTTCTATCTAGGTGGACCTAATAGCGTGATGAGTGAAGTTGCAGGAGCCATAGGGGGTGATTCTGGAGTATTGATAAAATTGAAATTGTCTCGGGCGATAGAACTTCAGCCGTTGAGTGGTGCATTAGTTGGATCGATAGTAGCCCAGCACGGTAGCGCCTTCACAAACCAATCAAGCATTAAAGCTTCGGCGAGTGGTATTGGTATCGCGTTAGACTATGCTTTCAAAAACATATCGGTGAACGCTAATTATGCGGTCCCAGTTGATGGAAGTGATGATGGTGGAAAGTTTTGGACTGGACTTACCCATAACTTCTGAGCTTTAATAACAAGCTGCGATTGCGTGATTTCAAATGGTCAGTCTACTTCCGCATTTCAGGCATGATTTTTTTTATTCAGCTAGCGTAAAAGTGGGGCATTCCAAAGACATTTTTATCAATTAATAAATTACTAATCTACATCGCTACTATTATTTTTTGTTTCATCTGGCATACGCGATTTGCAATATAAAGTGCTTTCAGAGACTAGACTGCCCGAGTGGAATTTAAAAAATCAGAATTATTTATATTGGTTTGAATTAGGTTCAATCCAATTAACTTCTTACAGCTAAAGTTTACACCTTTCAGTATCGCACCAGAGAAACCAGAATACTCAATGGAAGCATTTGATAAATAGGTACCTTGAAAGTTTGTATTCTTAAAGTTCACCATCCTAAGTCTAGCATTTTTAAATTAGCATTTGAGCAATCAAAACCTTCAAGACACAGTTTGCAAAGGCATTTATTTTTATAATAATAACTTCTTTAATACTGATTTAAAAAGATCAAATTTGCAGTAAACTAATTTTATGCCACTGCCATTAATTCGTGGCCATGTGCCTTGCCTTACCTTACCTAATAAATAAATAACTCTGGAGGGACGTCATCTTGAGTCAGTAGTTCATCTATACAGTGAATATCAGCTTAAAATTTTAAGCAATAAATCGTTCTAATGAGTTTAAGGTTCACAAAAGATATATTCACAAAAAACGGCCAAAGAGAATCCATGCCATTGTTTGTTTTGCAAAGTTACGAATTATGAAAATCATGCTGTTTGCTTTTTAATATAATTTAAATAAAAGATATACATCTTAACTTTAATTCAAGTTTAAAAATATTTATATAACAAGGGAAAAATTATGAGTAAAACATCTAGAGGGCTGGTTAGTAGCATAGCTATTATTTTAAGTGGAGCGAGTTTTGCTGTTGCTGATTTACCCAAAATGAATCCTGATTCATTGGAGCATTTTCCAATGGCGGATCAAAATTCTGACGGAAAATTAAGTTTGGAGGAATTCAAGATATTTGTAAATTTAGAAGCTGAAGACGACATTGGAAAATCTAGAAATCTTAAACGTTTCAAAATGTATAAAACTGGCTATTCTCAAATGGATGGCAATAAAGATGGCGCCTTAACATTAGAAGAAATTGCAGCTTTTAAAGCTGGCAATTAACTTCTTTTCTTTTGATGATGCTTTTGCATCGTCCATTCTTTTTAAGGCTGATAGGCGTGGCTAATATTCTCCAGCTGTACTCATAGAATATTTATTTATGGCCAAGGAATGTATGGCTAGTGGTTACAAGAAGTGTGGGTACTGAAAGATAATTTTCAGTACGGAACTATCTAGCCCCGTACTGGTTAGGAAATGAAACTAACAACCCTAATTTGTAATATCAAAATCCATTTGTTCAAGGTTTAGCATTTTTTCAAAATTCGCGATTACAAAAAATAAACGTTGAATATATTAATGAGGAGTTATTAGTGGCAATCTAAAGAGTCGAACAAATATTTTAAGTATCTTTTTTTGGTCTATCTCTATTATTTAAGGTGCTTATATCACCAAGCTCATGTAACATTACTTCAGTTGTAAATGCCCGTTCTTTGACACTGTTATCGAATTTAATCGCCAAACAAAACAGCATTCATTATTCGCCCAGGCAGAAGAGTAAAAAGCCCTGTTATTATCAATGCTAAGACGTATAATAACTTCATCATTCTTTGATGCCGCCTGATATTACCCTTTCTGACTGATCTTATAGCCTCAAAAACAGACCAAATTGTAAAGATGGATAGAAAATGGATCAGGCTAAAGGGCCCAATTATCTTGATTGTTTGAATCCAAAAGCTACTAACGCTGACCCATATCATTAGGCTCACCCACACATACCCAAGATATTTATGTGAGACTGTCCCTTTTGGCCTTGATAACTGAAAGCCACCAATTAGGACTGCAACAAACGCCGCATATGCATGTGATGGGATCGGTTGTGTTGCTGTGTTAAGAATATTTAGATCCATGTCTGTTTTAAATTTTCCTGCATGCTTTTAATCAATAACTGTATCTCCTTTGTGCCACCAGAACTTCACCTTAAGAGAGTTTTACAAAATTCGTTGTCCCGATTTAAGGGGAAGGGCACAATAGGTTTAATGCGTTTTTTATTTACTAACAAGTTTCTTGGCAACACGCGCAGTCAATTTTCGAGAAGGGGAAAGGCCACTTCCCAAAGCCATAATTCTATTCTTAAAGCCATATATGGAAGAAATCTTTCCCTGAAACATTTTTTCTATTGCGTCGCGTGCGACTTTTTTTGGTGAAACCCGAGTTTTGTATCCGTAAAATTTATTGTTTTTACTTATATCAGCGCGATCAAAAAATTCGGTGTTTGTATGGCCGGGGGAATAGCATGACACTGAAACCCCATAGTCTTCCAGTTCCATTGCTATCGCATCTGAGAGATTTAAAACGTAGCTCTTGGATGCAGAATATGCTGCTAAATATGGTACGGGTTGATACCCAGAAAGGGATGCAATATTGAGTATATTTCCTGATCCTCTTTCTTTCATTTGAGGGGCAAAATATTTGCAGAGAGCTGTTAATGAGAACGTATTCAATAAGATCATCTTCAGTAACGCTTCTTCAGAGTACTCGTCGATAGCACCATATATACCAACGCCTGCATTGTTTATGAGAATATCGATAGATATATTCCTATCATTCGTAAAATCAAAAATCATCTTTGGCGCATCACTCTGTGACAGGTCGGCTTGAAGCACTGTAACATCCTGTTTGCTGGCAATTGTTTTAAATTCCGCTTGAATAGCTTCAAGCTTTTCTAAAGAACGTGCCACGAGGAGTAAGTTATATCCTTTAATCAGCAGTATTTCCGCGATCTCACGGCCGATGCCGCCAGACGCTCCCGTAACCAGGGCTACTTTTATATTTTTTGTGACCATGTTAATTCTCTTAAGTTTAATAAATTTTATTAGAGTACTCACGTATGCACTTTACATCTGAATTTATGAGATAGGAGTATATCATAGGTTGCGAGTGAAACACTGTGTATTATTTACCGAATGTTGCCTGTTCCGCTGCTGTCAGATCAGTCTTAAGCCAGGTTTGCGTTCGAAAGAAGAAGCCGATATACCCACGCATCTTTAAGTTACCTCCTTCTAACCAAATTTCTGCTTTGTATTTTTTACCTTCGCGAGAATCAATGATGTAACCGTCTTTCCAGGTTCCATCTTGATTTCTTTTTAGGTTTATCCAAGCAGTGCCTTTAATAGGGTTTTGAAAAAATTCCTGTAACTTTCCCATGCATGCGATGCAAACATCATCTGGTTTCATGTCAGGGTAGTTAATCAGGTAACCTAATAGACGATTATTTTTAATCTCAAGGTTCCAATATCCACTAGCCTTGCTTGTTTGCTCATCAATACTTTTCCAATAACCCTCTATCGATGGCTCTGCTAAAGCCGGATTGCCTAAAATCAAAAAAATATAAATAAGTAAACTTTTGGCACTATACATTTAAATATCTTCTCGGTTTGCTTGAAAGTAAACAATTGAGCAATTTCTTTTTTTTATTTTCTCAATTAATTATTTTAAATATATTAAATTTAGATAATCACATTTAGTTCAATTAAAAAACTAAAATTTGTTTTAATTAAGTCTCAAATTATCTCTTGGTTTGTTGTCGAATTTTTTACAATTAGACATAGTTGCATCCTATCTATGCATGCAGATTAATATTCATTAAAATGTGTGGTCAGAAGTAGGCTAACCTAATTTTCATAGTTAAAAAATTGTGAGAGTCTCACACCTGAAATTGTTTCTCTAGAAGCAGTAGATATGCTAATTTTTAAAATATGTGCAAAGTTCTTTAAATTTCCTCTTATTGCTATTGTTTCAAACATAGCTGGCCAACTAAAGTTCTTTGATAATTTAATATCGTCTGGATTGTTTTTAATAAGAAGTCTTAATAAATGTGTAACACCATATTCGTCGAAACAAAATTGTAATATTTTTTCATTTATTATAAAATATTCATTCATAATGTGGCTTAGGTTTTTTTGAATATCTGAATTATTTATTTTTATGTTATTTTTAACAAAGTCATAAGTAATTTGAAAGTATACAGCATTATGGTAATTTAATTCATAATCGCATTTGTCTGTAATGCAAAGATTGAAATCTTTTTTTGCCGTAATCGTATTAATTTCCCGATTATTTATTTTACCTGTAATAGCCCCTGAAATTAAAAAAATAATAGATATAGAATTAAAATCATTATTTTTAACTGAAGTAATAGAATAATCATTTGCTTCTATTTTTTGAATCAAACTACCACAAGGCGTACTGAAAGTAGATATTCTATGGCAATAATCATTGCCATTACTTTTTACTTTCATTCTAGAATTTAGCACACTTTTGAGTAAATCAAATGGAATTTCATTTTTTTTGTAACCATTATTTTGTAATAATATTTTATTTATATCAAAATTTAAATTCATTATATTTGGCTCCATCATGTAGCTATAAGTATGCTTATCTTTTTATTCTATATAAAATTTTACATATAGCAATACTAAAGTATTAATTTTATACCTAAGTATAAATATTATTTATTGATGATAAATTCTCAAAAAAAAGGGGTATAAATCATATTTATAAACAATTTTTATAGATATAATAAGAACTTATTAAACACTTTATTTAAGAATAAGTATTTTTATATAAGTTATATTGTATACTTATCTAAATTTATAATACTAAAGTACTAATGATAAAAATCATTTCAAATAATCTTAAGACTATCTTGAAAGGTTATAAGATTATTTTCCGCTTTGGTTTAATAATTTTGGCCATAAACTTTTTATAAGAGCATTGAATGAATTGCTGCAAATATTTTTATTTTGATAAAAGTAAAGCGTATAGTTTGAAATTAATAATAAATTAAATATATCAAACTATTTTAAAAAATTTTATTTTGTTTAGCAAAAAGAGCTGCTTTTACTCTATTATCCATTTTAATTTTTTTATAAAGTGCTCGCGCATAGAATTTAACCGTTGGTATTGCTAGTTTAAGTTCAGTGCCGAGTTCTTGATTTGTTTTTCCTTCAGATATGCCTTTCCAAATTTCTATTTCACGCTCGGTCAAATTACTTAACAAATCATGTTTTATTGTATCTGATTTGTCCAAATCTTGAAAATTGATAGGTATATATTTTTCACCCATTATCATAAACTTTACTGCACTTATAAAAGATTTTGCTGAAATGTTCTTAGGAAGAAATCCAGCTGCACCACACTCAATTGCTTCTAATGCAATTTCACGGTTAGCTATTCCAGAAATTAAAGCCACTTTTTGATTTTTTTTATAAGAAATGACTTCTTTTAAGCCAATTAGGCCTTTCATGCCTGGCATTTTGTAATCTAAAATAATCAAATCAAATAGTCCGTTTTCATCAATGGACTGAAGAGTTTCTTCAACATTTAGTACTGTAGTAACCTCTATATCACTTTCATTAACAAAGCACATAGAGAGAGTGTCTCTCAATAATTCGTGATCATCAGCTATTAGTATTCTCATCTGAATATATACCTAATTTCCATAGTATCTATATTGATAAATTTATTCTGAATTTAAAGCTTATAGATAATATATGGATTAGTATATGAAATAATATGATATTATTGTAACACTTTGCAAATCTAAATGTATAAATCTTATATTATATTTTATTAAAAATTCTTATAAATGAAATAGAAAATATTATTTAAAAAGGTATTGTTACTTTATTATAAAATAATATTAATAAAATCTTTAAGAATAATATTTGAAGATATAATTTTATCAACATGAAATGAAATAAGGCTTTTGTCATCATTAAATGTATTTGCTTCAATTTTTTTTAGGTGTGAAGAAATACTTTGCGCTCCAAGAAATGCGGCAGTTCCCGCTATGTTGTGAGCATTATCCATAAGTTCACTGGCTTCTAACTCCTGATAGTTAGATACAAATTTTTCTATTTGATTATGAAGTTCTAGATATTTTTTTATAATATTTTTTTCCCCAAGTACTTCAAGTAATTCAGTGTATATTTTCTGATTTATACCAATAAACCTTTTATTCAAACTATTGACAGTTTTTTTTGAATTTAAGTTATCTGTTTGTAATTTTTGATTTTTAAGTATTGAATGTGTAATAAGCTGTATTAATTTTTTGAAATTTATAGGTTTGTAAACAATTCTATTATCGGTTTTTAAAGTTTTTTCAAATTTCATGGCTTCTTCAGTAACGACACCACCAGTCATAAATAAAATGGAACTCCCTTTAATCCCAAGTTTAAAAAGTTTATCTTGAAATTGCATAGCATCCATTGTGGGCATCATAATATCGCTGATATAAAAATCTTTAATATCATTTTTTGCATCATTAATAGCTAATTGAGGATCAGTATATGTAGTTACAGAAAAGTGTGGTTTAAGATATTGTTCACAAACGTCAAGAACAAGTCTATTATCATCTAATATTACAATATGAGCTCTATTTTTTAGGTCATAATTTATTTCATTATTATTGAGAGGCAATTTTGGTGGTTGAAAATAATAGTCAGTTTCAGGAATGGATATCTTAACTATAGTACCACTATTTAATTTGGATTCTAAAGAAATCTGACCACCAATATCCGTAAGAATTTTTCTAGATATATAAAGGCCTAATCCTCTGCCTCCTAAATTGTTATTTTTAGTATAAAATGGGGCCCATATTTTTTCTAAATCGCCCTCTGCAATGCCCTTCCCATTATCTGATATTGTAATGTTTATGTATTTATTTTGTGATTTTACTTCAATATTTATAAAATTATTAATTATATCTGGTGTTTTAAAAGATCTTGATGAATTAGTTATAATATTTAAAATTACTTGTGATAATCTGGATGGAGAAATTGATGCTTGAAGTTCTCTTTCGATGTCTATTTTTAATTTTGCCCTATACTTTGAATCAACTGATGCCATTTTTGCAGCAACACGTATGACTTTATTTACATCACTAACTTTTTGATAATCATCTGTAACACTTATAGAACTCAGGTCACTAATAATTTCTGATATATAGCCACAACCAATTACAACTGCATCTAATGCATTGATCAATTTAATAGATTTATTATTTTGAGTTAAAATATTTTTTTTAATAAATTCTAAATTACCAAATACATACATTAGTGGGCTATTCAACTCATGAGCAATACCTGCAGTTAGGGTTCCTAGCGACGATAGGTGGGATGACAGTTGATGATGCCTTTCATAGTCTCTTATTTGGTCTTCGATTTCTATTCTTTTTGTTATGTCTCTAAATATGCCCAAGATAATAGTTTGATTGCCTATTTCCATTAAGCTGGAACTTATTTCAGTCATTATTTCGGTATTATCAGATCTAAGAATTGGAAAAATCATAACATCTGTCTTATTATCTGTTAATAATTCAATATGCTTTTCAAAAATTTGTTTTGCTTCTTCATTCATATGTGGTGGATGAAGCTTTGATTGATGAGTACCAACTATTTTAGATACTTTCTTGTTCCAAAGATGACCTGCGGCTTGGTTCGCTTCTATAATTATTCCACTTTTGACGTCTGCAATTACAGCAGCATCATTGATATGTTGAAAAAATTCAAAAAATACAGAAGCTTCATTTTTATAATGTTTTGCAAAAGATTCTCTCATCTTTTCATTTTTTATAAATTGCGAAACATCTGTTAATATACCAGTGATACTACACTCGGTAATCTCAAACTTAATTTCATAAAAATTTTTTAGTGGATTTGAAGCTTGCACAACTAAATTATATGTTTTTTGCTGCTGGTTAAATTTTTTAAAATCATCAAGATTAAATTCATCAAACACGTCATATATTTTTTTGCCTTTTGTTTGGCCGAAAATTTCAACAAAAAATGAATTTGAATCATTAATTACAAAATCCTCAAGATCAATTATTATGATCGGTATTCTAAATTTATTTATAAGATTTGAATTAGTGTCCAACTATATCATCTTTCAATTTTTTAATTATATTAATGATCGCTTCTTTATCATCTGCTTCTACATGATGTTTATCTAATACTATATCTAAAATATTTAATGTTTCGTAAAAAACTTCATCATTTATGTCCAAATTGGAATGTGCATTCTTCATTGATTTTCCAAAATATTTTTTTGGACCACCTAGAGCTTGAGTGATAAAATCTATTTGATGATCGAAAATTCTTTCCATATCTAAATTTTTGAAAAATGGTGCTGTAAGTGGATTTTTTTCCATTATCTCATAAAAGTCAGTTACAATTTTACATACTGTGGAGTATTCACCATATTTTCTATATAAATTAATTTTATTATCATTACCTATTTTTAGCTTTACCATAAATAATTATCCCTTTTTATATAAATGACAATATAACTGCACAACAAATGACAATATAACTGTACAATAAATTGTAAATTAATTCATACTATTATAACATTATTTGACTATTTATTACACAAAATTCATCTCATTTAATCTCACTCAAAATTATTTAATATGAAGTTTTTCACGATGTTAAAAATATATATTTGAAAATAATGGTATAATAACTGTAGAGTTTATCTAATCAGTAATATGAAATTTTGCGGCGATACTCTACAGGCATTTTAAATGTGGGGTGCAAGAAGTTAACGCTAGGGCAAGATAATGTCTTGAGAGTAACTGCTATAATGTTTTGGTAAGGGCTGCCAGAAGGCTTCTTCGAATTTTTTTTAGAGGGTAGGAAATAAACTTGAATTAAAGTACTGTTGTATTGCAGATATTATAATGCTGCAATTTGCAAAGCAGAAGTAAGTAGCGCTACCAAACCATGTTTGCTTTCTCATAAAAGGAAGTTATGCCGAGGAAGTCAGGCGAGGTGCATTTTTTGATGAATTTGGTCGGGCTATGACGGAACCAGCTTGGATGTCCCTGGAAGATTAAACTTTCTTGAACTTGGCAGGATGGATTTGTAGTGTTGTCAGATTACAAGTTAACACAGCTAGTCTTAAGCTGATTTATGCAATAAAACCGCTAAAATGCAAAATATAATGTGAAACGTCAAAGCATTACCCAACGTAAAGAAGTTAGTTATCAGCTTCAAACTCTGCAATTTCTTTTAATGTTAAAAAGCCATCTTTATCGCTATCCATGCTCCAAAAAACAGGTTTATACAATATCCACTTGAAACGTCTAAGATTTAGAGATTTTCCAATATTATCTTCAGCTTCCAAATCTACAAAATGGTTGAATTCGTCAAAATCTAGTTTTCCGTCAGTATTTGCATCCACTATTGAGAAATGCTCCTTTGAATCGGTGTTCATTTTGTCTAAATCAGCAACAACAAAACCCGTTCCTCCTAATATATATGAGATAATACTAGCAAATAATATTAATGTTTTGCGCACTAATTCTATTCCTTTGTTATCTATTTATTATAAGTTTTTTTACTTTTTATTTCCAATAATAAATATACAATATATGTCTTAATATCTCTCAAATGCATTATCTTTAGCCATCTTTATTTTTAGTATCACATATAAAGGTAATTTATCACCAAACGTTAGAATAAATAAATCAATACTAAAATTACATTTAATAATTGCCAACTGAACAGCATAAATCTCAAAAATGCCTAAATTTTGTTCAAAAAAAATAATTCAAAATAAATAACTTAAAATAGCGAGTTGCAATTTGACATATTGCGTAAAAATATTAAAT
>TARA_B110000261_G_scaffold159160_1_pt1 | contig 16780 bp, 13 predicted proteins | sample TARA_B110000261 | Tara Oceans TARA_B110000261 (sample SAMEA4397705) | marine metagenome | biome: Polar Biome; feature: [DCM] deep chlorophyll maximum layer (ENVO:01000326); material: water (ENVO:00002006), including particulate matter (ENVO:01000060) such as... | depth 20 m | reverse complement strand
TCCTCAATTTATTAGCATGAATCTTTGTGGGGATGAATGCGGTAGCAACCCTAACCCCTAACCCTAATACTAACCCTTACTTTTGAAAAACAGAATGGAGAGGATTTTGATGTAGATGATTTATGTTATGCGTCGGGAATTAATATGGAAATAGGCTATTTACCAATGAACGTGTGGTGGCCCAATTTTAATACATACAAGAAAAAATGCCAAACTTAATTTACGCTACAACCACAGCCAGAGCAATCACAGCCGACGATTGTCTTAAATTAAATTCACTTTCGTTATCTTTCTTTAGGACGTTTGTGAATAAAACATATTTCGTTAAGAAATCACTTAAAGAGTACTTGTTCATAGGGTAATGGAAAAGATTAACTCTTCCGTCGAGAAGGTGATACGTTCATGCTTGATTCAAATCGCGGGTGAAACCGATTACGATTTGGAGACGATGAATACTATCGTCACAAAATATTTGAACAAGGACGAACCTTGTTCCCAATGTCATGCGACTGTCCCATCAGGAAGACAATGCAGCAATACAGCTTTACAAACCTCTACGTTTTGTAAGCGACATCTCTTTTTCCAGCCGCCTGTGGTTAAATGTCAGTGTGTAGCTCTTACCAAGAATGGTACACGGTGTTTACGTGATGCCAAACTAGAGCCAGGGACGACAACTGCTTTTTGTGGATTACACATTGGCAAGGCTCGTCGAGATTTGAGGAAGATTGATGTCGTTGGTTGTATGTTTTACGACGAAGCGGACGACACGGAGTTGGTATTTTGTAAGAATCCATGTGTTCATGAACAATGGTGTTGTCAAGAACACAAACATCTCGAGGCGATGAACAAAAAAATGTACAAATTCAATCACCTGGGCGCCTACATTAACAATAAGTCTGATCCGGTGCATGTCCCTCATCCAATCATAGAACAGATGTTACTTCAAAAAAATATCACCGTTTGATTGTGTGTATTATTTTGTAATAATAAAACAGCATCACATATGTTATCAAGCGTTGTGCCGCAAATTTTAGTCAAGTCCAATGGTCAAGTCAAAGTGAAGGGAACAGGTGGGACGATAATAAAGCGTTGAATTATATAGGCATAGTGTAAGAATGTTGCGCGTGGGGTTCGATGGTAGTCAGCCCAATATCCAACAGGTGAAACACATGTCGGTTGAATCGCAATTTGTACACATAGGTCGAATGAGTGGCATGCGAAATGAGGGTGTTGATTCAACGTCGGTATTAATTGGTTATGAAACGGGTAAGAATGCTCGGAAAACAAAAAACAACGTATTTATTGGGTATCAATCGGGTATGCACGCTAACGAAGACACAAGCAATGTGTACATCGGATACCGAAGTGGATTCAATACATCGAATGGATCATCAAACACCTTTATCGGAAATGAAGTTGGATTCGGGAACAAGTCGGGTACGAAGAATACATTCGTAGGTGACCAAGCGGGTAAAAACAATATAACCGGAGATGAAAACGTATTCGTTGGAAAGGATTCGGGACAAAATAATTATAATGGGTCTTCAAACACATTTGTCGGGACGTTTGGTGGGTTTGAAAACACCAATGGAAGTTCAAATGTTTTTATTGGATACGCGAGTGGTAAATCGAATAACAATGGTGATGCGAACGTATTTGTTGGAAAAGAAAGTGGGTTAAACAATTCGTCTGGGAATAACAATATTTTTATAGGCGCACTATCTGGACGATTGAATACGAACGGAAACCACAACTGTTTCGTCGGCGACAGAAGCGGTAATATGAACATTGATGGGAGTGAGAATGTTTTTTTGGGGGATGAATCGGGTGAAAATAATACCACCGGGTCTAATAATGTGTTTATTGGTAAAGGAAGTGGTAAGAATAATATACAAGGAGGTCGTAATGTGTTTATAGGCGACTTGTGTGGAGAAAACTCGAGTAACTCTTCAAACAACGTTTTTGTGGGTAATCGATCCGGTTTGAATAACATCAAAGGGTTTAATAATGTGTATTTGGGCGCAGAATGTGGAGCAAACTCGCGTTCATCAAACAACAATGTGTTCATTGGCTATAAAGCAGGTTACGATTATACGTTCACAAGTGCTATACACATACATACGGCAACGGATGTTGTCACTGGTACGGAGTACAGCCTTTTTATAAATCCAAACAATGAATACACAATGAAAAATTCTTTAAACATTCGATTCGAAACTGTGTACGGGATTTTTTCGTTGAAAACACTTGCATCGACACCGTTCATCTTGGATAAATATGTTTTTTCCCCTCAACCGGACTTGATCCGCTCCGTTTTCGAGAGCGAAGATACGAATGTGTACAAACTATTTTAAGAAACTATCGAGTAACATTGCTATGAATCTTTCGGACCTTTTACATACCGAAAAAAAAACGGTTACAGACAAAGATATTTTATTGGCAGACAAGTACACACCAAACCTATTATGTGAATGGATGGATAACGAGGTTAACATAGATGCATTGCAATCTTGGTTTTTGTCGGAAAATAAGTTTGTCGTCATCAACGGACAAAGTAGCTCTGGAAAAAGTTCGATTGTCAATCTGATGTGTGAAGAAACAAAGGTAAAACCTTATTATACCTTGTCAAATCATCCGCGAACAAACAGCTCAATTATTGATAGATACAACGACATAAAAAGTCTCCCCGGTGTGTTTATTATTGACGATTTCGAATTATTCTTCAACAACGTAGATCATATAAACCCAAAGACGTTGATATCGTATTTGTCTGTTTCAGAGGGTTCAATGCGTTGTATTTTTATCATTGATTCGTCTTTTATTGCAAAATTTAAACAATTCACAAAAGGAATTACAGAGATACATTTTGACCGACCCTCTCCTGGTAGAATATTCGTCAAATGTAAACACATAATTAATATTGAAGAAATTCCTTTCAATTCCTCCATCGACGAAGAGTATTTAAGAAACCATATAATGAAGAACAATTGCAATGTTAGGTATATTATCAACGCATTAAGGTTGTTCAAATGCATAGAACCCATATCAAGTATTGAAGAAACTGACCTTTACGACGTTTACCGAATGTGCGTAAACGAAAAAGTCACTTTAGACAAACGGCTCAAATACTTTGACTTAGATGCGGGTACGATCCCGGTAATCTGTCATGAAAACTATATTGATTTTGATTTGAACCGTTTGGAGTATCAACGAATATCTGAATCCATGTCTTTGGCAGATGTGTACCATAAAAGAATATTTTCAAATCAGAATGATGTGAATATTGGAACTTATGGTTGTTTATCGAGTTTGATCCTGGGAACATACAACAAGAATCATCGAAAAGGTTCACCTCGCTTTGGATTGATATGGACAAAACAAGCGGCAAAATATCAGAAAATTAAATACATCGATATATTTTGTCATTCTATTAAATGTGCACCGAAAGACATGTACTCAACCTATGTAGATCACCTCTACCTACAGAACTCCCTGACTTCATCAAAGATATGGAAGAACGTTCACGAGTACTTTCAAACCAAGGAGGCACCCATCTTGTACAACATATATAACGCATTTACATCATATAAATGTGGAACAAAAAAAACATTTTTATCCAAGTGTAGTCGATTAAGCGGTGGCTAATATGCTCAAAGTTTCTTCGAAGAATGTGATTTGAAACGAATCTTGTTTGGATTGATCGGACGTGAGTTGACCCGTAACTACAAAGCTTTCGTTTGAAAAGGTACATGAAATGGAAATGTATTGGTTGGGTGACATAGACGCTCTGCATTCAATAATTGTCACAGTTCCGACGTCGCGTTTCATGCGTTGAATAAGATTTATTTTTTCACATCCCGTATACAGTATGGCAGTGTAATTTAAATCGTCAACATGTGTCGCAGTCACAAGACTCAAACGGACACTTTTAGAAATAGGATGCAGTAGGTAATTATTAATGTACAGAGATCCGTCAATGTATGTTTCTTTAGTGTCCATATTCCCAGTTATAAGATTACCTATTTGTAGGTTATTACTTTCAGTTTTAAACTGTGGTATCAAATCATTTGTAAGAAGGATGTTATTCGTTCCGGTTGTATCCAAGTGGTTACCTAGGCATATATTATTGCTGCCTGTGGTGTTATTGGTTCCACATTCATTGCCAATAAATATATTTTGTCCACCTTTTGTAGTATGGGTACCACTTCGATATCCAATGAAAATGTTTTTATCAGATTCAACGTGAGATCCACAGTGGGGTCCCAAAAAAACATTATTATGTCCAGATGTGCTGAAGGCACCCGATTTATCTCCAATGAATATATTGTTTGTACCGGATGTGTTGATACCTCCTGCTTCATTACCGATAAAAATGTTCTGTGTCCCATTATGGTTCAGAAATCCAGCTTTATTTCCGATAAATATATTGTTTTCAGAGACGGAATCCAAAAAAGATTCATGAATCTCTCCGGGTAAAACAATAAGATTGTGAACCGTGACAATTGTATACGGAATAGTTCGCACTGTCACTAATTCAACGACTGCGATATCATTCGTGTGTGGAATTGAAAACACAGTTCCACCCGACATCCACTTCAATTGTCTCGTAACTGCATCGTATTGAATATGAATTGAAAGAATATCATTCGATGCAGGTATGCTCATATGAATAGGGGTGTTTGAGAAAATTTTCAATTCAATCGGTGTTACGACGTTACACAATATTTGAAGTATGAACGTGTATGAGTTTTCTCTCGACACCTTTGGGAATTCTGTTTCGAGATCAAATATGAGACGACTTGTTTTAAATAGCGAAAACAGCGTTGAGTATGTGAATGGAATACTTTTGTAAATGAAATCAAAAGAGAGGGGTGTTGTTTGTATACCGCTACTTATGAGTAAAACGTGTTGTACCCGGTCCACGGTGGAGAACCCGAATGTTTTGTACACGTGTGTTGGATGATTCACGGTGAGAGACGACCGATTGTAAGAAATATGATGGCCGTTTTCAAGATACTCGTTTACGCTTCCATCGCTCGTAAACGGCTCGTTGAATTCGATACAAATGACAGGTGTATTCACAGATGATTCAAATGTTTCGAGTTGGTGATCGAACGTGAAAATATTTGTCGGATCAGGACTGAACAAAAGGATGTTTGATAATTGAGAAACCGGTATTATGAAGTTTGCGTCAACCCGATAACTTTTAAACGATTGGATTGTCTGGATCATATTGTAAGTCAATATATTGATTGAGAAGTTTATGCAATCCGTCACTGTCGAGTTCGAGTCGATCCATAACCAACGTGTGATCTTTCAGGTACGTACGGACACAATATTTGCAAAAGTTTTTGTAATCGCATATAGAGGCGAACGGTGCAATTTCGCAAAAATCATCAAGTTCCTCATCTGAAAGATTTGATTTTAGAATATACTTTCGTAAGAATGTAGATTTATCTTTTTTGGAAGGTAGTCCCATATTCAAATGAATATCAAGTCGACGCAAAAGAGCAGGGTCCAGGCTCTCTTTCCGATTCGTTGTTGCAATGAGAAGGATGTTCCATTCGTCCTGTAAAGAATCCATGCAAGTCAGAAATGAAGTTTTCATCGTATTTGTATGAGTTTGATCCAACCCACTTCGCGTGGACATAAAACCATCAATCTCATCAAAGAACAACACACATGGCTTTATTTTCTTTGCGAGCGAGAAAATCGAAGTCAGCTGTTTGAGCCCCTCTCCATAGTATTTGTTTTCAATCATTTCTGGTGAAATATGAAGAAAATAGCACGAATCCACAAAACGAATGGCTATGGACTTGGCGATTGTCGTTTTACCGGTTCCAGGGGGGCCGTATAATAATATACCATTAGGTGGATCGACTATTGAAGATTTTGAGTTTGAATGTGAAGTCAACAAAGAAATAATAGAATCTAGCTCGTTAATGATTTCAGAGTGTCCGATGATGATACCGTCATCAGCTTTGGGTGAGGTGAGCAATTGCGACATTGCGTTTTCATATTTGTTCAAGACGATTTGAGATTCCCTGTGGTTAAATGTATATGTGGGTTCACATAGTGAATCGATATTCAACATGTTTGAATGATTAATCAAATAGTACATGATCAACATGCTTACCAGAACATATATTATTTTGAAAACAAAGGAGTATGACATTACAGATTACGGGGGAAAATAAGATTTTTAATTTACCGTGTTATTTTATTCATGAGCACAAAACATAAAGTGAACAAGGATTCAATTCACTTTATGTTGGATACTGTATTAGATACAAATGCATTGTGGTATTTAATGTCCGATGAACATGTTTCGGAAGAAATGCATGGTAATTTCTCTTTCATAGTCATTCAGAACAACAAAAAGGTTTTGCGCTATTCTGACCATAGCGAATTGGTTTGTGAAGAATATTTATCGGAAAGTCTCTAGGGTATATTTTTTGCTTCAATCGCCTTCACCAACCTAAACATAAGTTGATTATGTGCCTCCATGTTTCTTTTAATTTCGCACAAAACATCGGGTATGTTGCGACTTTTTTTCCCGTCGAGTAACAGTCCTTGTAAGAGTGTTGCAATGTCTTGTTCTCCATCCTCATACTCCATGTCACTCTCCTCAGCTTCGGATACGTGGTCCTCTACACGGTCAGACATTTGTATACAACACGGTTATATATTTTGTTCGTGTTTGAAACACAAAAAAAAAATGTAGGTTACATATATATTATGGCTGATAATCAAATAAAAATATGTTGCGTATTTTCTTTTTTCTTGATATGTGTGCTTATGACGTGCTATTGTTGTCAATCTATGATGAAAGCACCTGGGAAACACATTGACTTGTCTTGTGGGAAACCTGAAATTCGTTTGAAACCCGCCGACTTGTCTTGTGGGAAACCTAAAACCGAGGGTGCGTACGCAGTATATGGTTACATGGCATGTCCTTACACTGTCAAACAAATAGATTACATGGACAAAAAGAACATTCCGTATACATTTGTCGACACAAAGACCGAAGCTGGATCAAAAGCGTTGGCATCAATCACCGGTGGCGGTTCAGGTGTGCCTGTGATTGTGAATACTAAAAACAATGAGTTCAAAGTTGGATTCACAGAGTTATAGATTTAAAAGTAAATCACTATAAGTATGTATGTGTGACGATCCTTCATGGGACATCATCAAGTGTATTTTAAAAAGCAACGCGTTAGAGAAACATCACATTGAATCATTTAACGAATTTTTAGACATCACATTGTTGAACATCATCAATGATTATGGATGTGTAAACATTGGTGACAATGCGAATATTAAAATGGATAACGTACGATTCCAGAAACCTTTACACGTGGAGACTAACGGTGAATGCATATTGTTAACACCATCCGTAGCAAAACTGAGAAATTTGACATACACAAGCAATGTGATTGTGGATATTAAAATAATAACAGAGGATGACGAGGTATCATTTACAAATTGTTTGTTATGTAAATTGCCTATTCTTGTCAAATCAAAGTTGTGCAATTCAAGAATGGACAAAATGGAATGCATGTATGAAAAGGGGGGTTATTTCATTGTAAACGGTAGTGAAAAAGTTTTGATATCACAGGAAAAAATGAGAAATAATGAATTTCTCATTTTTAAAAAGAAGCAACCCGCAAAGTATTCGTTCATAGGGGAATACCGAGGTGTTTTAGAGAACGATTGTAGATCGTCAAATACGATAAATTTGTTCACGACAGCCCCAAACGTCAAGTCTGAGCAGTTTATACGCGTGCAGCTAGCGTGTATGCGCACGGAGGTTTCCGTTTTTGTGATGTTCCTCATACTAGGGAGCAACACGAAACAGGAGATCATGGGTTTGTTTTGTGATGAGTACGAGGAGGTGAAGCGTTTTATTCGACAATCATTGAATGATTGCGTGCCATCCTCTAAACTGGAAGCCATTGATTATTTAGAGTCCCGTGTTTTTAACCAAAATTCTATTTCCACATACGAAACGGTTCTACATGATTTGATTTATACAAACACAAAAGTAGCCGACAAACAACAAATGTTGATTTATATGGTTATTGAGATGGTTAAATGTGTTTTAAAATTACGCAATGAGGATGACAGGGACCACTTCAAACACAAGCGGATTGAAACTACAGGCGTCTTATTCGCCGGTTTGTTTCGCCAGCTGTTCAGGCGTACGTACAAAGAGTTTATCAACATCACGACAAAGTTTGTCCGTACATCAAAATTCATGAACGTCCAAAACATGTTGAAGACGAAAATAATCTCAAACGGGTTAAGGTATTCACTATCGACTGGGAATTGGGGGATGGGGGGGTCCCAACACACCCGCACGGGTGTTTCGCAGGTGTATAATCGTCTCACCTACATGAGTGCATTGTCACATCTCCGGCGACTTAATTCGCCGATTGGAAGAGACGGGAAGATAACGAGTCCGCGTCATCTTCACAACTCGCATTGGGGAAAGGTGTGTCCAGCGGAGACACCCGAGGGACAGACATGTGGTTTAGTGAAGAATTTAGCACTAACTGCGTATATTTCTCCGTGGGTGGATTCGACACCCATTCGCCGGGTAGTGTTACAACTCGCTTCGCGTGAGACGAAAAATCAATGTGAAAAATATGTCGTTTTTTTGAACGGTATATTTTTTCGAACAACCACCGAATATTTGGAGATATATGAAGCGCTTAAATCCCAAAAACGCAGTGGAGTTATCTCTCCTTATGTGGGTATCTGTCTGGATTCAAAAAGGAAACAACTGCGTATTCATACGGATGCTGGTCGGGTGTGTCGTCCACTTTTCGTGATTAATTCCTCCAGAGAAATCCCTGGACTCAATGTCGGCGTCATCGACAAAATAAGAAATGGTGCCAATTTGAATTATTTGCTAAGTAACGGATATATTGAATACATTGATTCTGATGAAGAAGAGTTTACCTATATCGCCTTTTCCGTGCAAAAGTTAAAGGAGACGAGTGAACCCTTCACGCATTGTGAGTTGCATGCATCCACAATCTTGGGTACGAGTGCGTCCGCGATTCCTTTCGCGGATCACAACCAGTCTCCCCGTAATACGTACCAGAGCGCAATGGGGAAGCAGTCGATTGGCGTTCCAACCACAAATCACCAACATCGCATGGATTCAACTTCGCACGTGTTGTGGTACCCTCAGAAACCGATGGTGGACACCCAAGTCAATGACGTGATACATATGAACGACCTTCCTGCGGGTCAGAATGCAATTGTTGCCATTGCATCCTACTCGGGTTACAATCAAGAGGACTCAATTATAATGAACAAGGGATCCATCGACCGCGGTTTATTCAGAAGTGTGTTTTTTAGGACGTACAAAGAGGAGGTGAAATCGAGTGGATCCAGTGCGAAAGAACACATAGAAGTTCCACCAAATGAGTGTGATTTCAAAAAACTGGCAGATTACTCAAAATTGGACGATGATGGTATTGTGGAACCGGGAAGTAAAATAAATGGAAATGACGTTTTAATCGGCAAAACAATAAATTTTGAAGATGTTAAAAAAGACGCCAGTACCATTACCCGACACAATGAGACTGGAGTTGTGGAGAAGGTGATGTTGACTTCCTCTGAAAATGGCACAAACGTGTTCAAGGTTCAGGTTAGAAAAACAAAGAGGCCCAACATTGGAGATAAATTCAGTGCTCGACACGGACAAAAGGGTACGATTGGAATGATTTATAATGAAGAGGATATGCCGTTTTCAATCAGAGATGGTATTCGCCCAGATATAATTATAAACCCACACGCCATCCCCTCTCGGATGACTGTGGGTCAATTATTGGAATGCGTCTTCGGTAAAGTAGGCGCATTGAATGGTGAACGTAAAGACGCAACCGCCTTTAATCATAATGAGACTGAAATAAACAACATTTACAAACAGTTGAGCGATTTTGGGTACAACCGCCACGGGAGTGACGTTTTAATCAACGGAATGACGGGGAAACAAATGCCATATTCAATTTTTATTGGACCCACGTATTACCAAAGATTGAAACACATGGTGGATGATAAAATACACTCACGTGCCACCGGACCGGTGCAATTATTGACTCGGCAACCGGTTGAGGGACGTTCAAGAGATGGTGGTCTGCGCGCAGGTGAAATGGAACGGGACGCAATGATTTCACATGGAGCGGCGGCATTTTTGAAAGACCGTTTATTTTACCAATCTGACGCGTATCGAGTACATGTGTGCAACAAGTGCGGGTTGTTCGCAACGGCCGATATTAAAAATAAACGTTTCTTTTGTAAGAGCTGCAATACACCCGACGTGCATCAGGTTGAATTACCCTATGCGACGAAACTCTTGTTTCAAGAGTTAACCTCTATCGGGGCGACACCCCGTATATTTTAGAATGATATTAAAGATTAAACAACCCAATAGTTTATATGGGACCGAAGCGAGTACAAAAGAATGCTCCAAAGAAACTGCAGGCAAACGAAACCATTGCTGAAGATCAACCCTCATGTAGTGGGCTCAAGGAAAACGAGTTGGCGGATACGTTTGTGAAACATTTTACTGTGGAAGGTGGACCCGCGTATCAGGTACAAACTGAAGACTACAAGAAACCGAAGATTTTCGTAGCCACCCCGTGTTATGCCGGTCAAGTACATGTGAAATACATGGAGAGCGTCATGTCGTTATCCCAAATGTTGTCGCAAAATGGTATTGGGATGGAGTTTTATTCTATTCCTTTCGACTCGTTGATTCCTCGCGCGCGTAACGCGTCAATAACTCGATTCATGAATGACAGTCTCAGTACTCATATTTTGTTTATAGACTCTGATATTCAGTTTCATCCCACGTCGGTTATGAAAATGTTGAAAGAGGACAAGGAGATAATTGCTGGGTGTTATCCGAAAAAGGCGATTGATTGGGACGCAATGAAGACGAACCATTCAAAACCACTGAACACCATTGAACTCATTCAATCCTCAGTTCGGTACGCGTACAACATGAAACCTCAGCGTACACACGTGATCGAGAGGGGTTGCGTGGAGGTGTTGGATGCCCCGACCGGATTTCTAATGATTAAGAAGAGTGCAATTCGCGAGATGATCCATACGTATCCAGAAACGGAATACATTAACGATGTAGGCGCGTACGGGAAGAAGGACGAAAATCGTTTTTTTGATTTGTTTCAGACTCAAGTTTTCGAAGGACGTTACTTGAGTGAGGATTACGGGTTTTGTCGTCTCTGGCAGAAGATGAAAAAACCGATTTACGCAGATTTGACAGTCAAGTTGAACCATATCGGTCAGTTTTCATACCTCGGTGACCCTTTGCTACATCTCAAAAATTCAGACTCTGTCCAGATGACGACGAAAGAGGTTTAAAACATAATCGACTGATATTTTGAATGAATGGTCGTTATAAGGATTCAAGTGCGCCTCGTAAGGAGGTGAGCCATATTCAATTTGGTATTATGAGCTCGGAGGAGATTGAAGAGAATTCAGTTGTGGAAGTCGTCCATACTGAATTATTCGAACGCAACCTTCCCAAACCCGGTGGTTTGTATGATTTACGAATGGGAACCATCGATAAAAAGATTCTTTGTCAGACGTGTAACTGTGACGTCATTGATTGTCAAGGGCATTATGGGTATATCAAGCTCATCGAACCCGTTTACAATGTTTGTTATATCAAGACTGTTCACAAAATTTTGAATTGTGTGTGTGTCCGCTGTTCAAAATATTTAGGCACACCAACGATTCTTCAAAAAAAAAAAGCGAGTGTAGTTTTCCGACAAGCACTCGACGCCTGTAAAAAAATACAAGTATGCGAAGAGTGCGTCTTTACGCAACCCAAGATAACACTTGACGCATGGAGCATTTATTTTCTGTTCGATGGAGTCAAACGCGTGCTGTCCCCTATTCGTGCATTCAACATTCTTCGAAAGATTTCGAAAGAGGATTGCTACAAATTGGGCTTGAACCCAAGGTTCGCTCACCCCGCGAACATGATTATCCGAAACTTGATTGTCCCTCCTCCTGTCGTGCGGCCGTCAGTTGTTATGGATACGAATTCACGAACACAAGACGATTTAACGCAAAAACTTTTAGAAATCTTAAAGACAAATATTTTAATAATTGAATCTCGAGACGAGGACAAGGAAGAGTTGTTTGCGCAATTGCAGTTTCATGTCAGTACCTATCTGGACAATGAACTCCCAGGTATTCAGCAAGCCACTCAGCGAACAGGGCGACCCATAAAAAGTTTGTGTCAACGTATTCGTTCCAAAGAGGGACGGGTGCGCGGAAATCTGATGGGAAAACGTGTAGATTTTTCCGCACGTACTGTCATCACGGCCGAGCCCAATATTCGATTAGACGAATTGGGAGTACCCATATCGATTGCGCGTAATATGACGATCAAAGAGTCTGTAACATCTTTTAATCGTCATGTGTTGCAACAATACGTTGACAACGGACCCAATCCATCGTTCTCGTCTATTGGAGCAAACTTTGTTTACAATCCGGAACTAAATGGAAAAAAGGATCTCCGCTTTGCAAAGGATGTGGTTATTGACGTGGGTGATGTGGTTGAGCGACATTTGAAAGACGGTGATGTCGTGGTTTTTAATCGGCAACCTACACTTCACAAAATGTCGATGATGGGACATTTTGTCCGTAGGGTTACGGGCGATACGTTTCGGTTAAACCTCAGTGCAACAACGCCCTACAATGCTGATTTTGACGGAGATGAAATGAATATGCATGTCCCTCAGAGTACCGAGGCTCGCGTTGAAGTTTCCGAATTGATGATGGTCTCACAAAACATTGTATCGCCCCAGTCGAACAAACCAGTTATCGGCATTGTACAAGATGCGTTGGTGGCTTGTCGATTGGCGACCCGTCGTGATGTTTTTTTGGATAAAGAAACAATCGTAAACTTATTGAATCATATTGACGTTTTTGAGATTCCACCTCCTGCGATCATCAAGCCATATCCGCTTTGGACTGGAAAACAATTATTCAACTGTGTATTGCCAAAGAATGAGATACGACAATATGCCGCGTGGCATTCAGATTTCAATACGCCTTGGTTTTCAGAAGACGACACAGAGTTGTACATCGACCAAAATGGTGATTATATTTCTGGAATCTTGTGTAAAAAATCCATTGGGCCCGCGTCCAACGGAATCATTCACAAGTCGTGGTTGTACGATGGCCCAAAGGCTGCCTGTGATTTCATTTCAAGAATCCAAGTCCTCGCGAATAATTGGTTGGTTGAACAGGGTTTTTCGGTGGGCATCGCTGACTGTGTAAACACGGATTCAGCACAAACTCAAGTTGATCTCTTGATTGACGAGTCCTTGGGTGGAATACAAAGTAACCCAAACTTGAAAGAGGCTGATATCAACCATTTTCTAAACCAAGCACGAGATCGATCCGGAAAATACATAACAACTCAAATGGACCCCAACAACAGCTTGCAACATATGGTTTCGAGTGGTTCCAAGGGGAGTGTGATCAATATTGCCCAAATCATGGCGTGCGTCGGTCAACAAAACGTCAACGGGCAACGTATCGCGTACGGCTATACTAACCGTACACTTCCGCATTATCCAATTCACGACGACGGCTACGAGAGCAGGGGTTTTGTGAAAAATTCCTACATGAAAGGATTGACACCGAACGAGTTTTTTTTTCACGCGATGGGTGGACGAGAGGGTGTGATTGATACTGCTATCAAAACCAGCGAAACTGGGTACATCCAAAGACGATTGATCAAAGCAATGGAAGACATTCAAATTGCTTACGACAATACGGTTCGCAATAGTTTGGGTGAAATTGTACAGATGACATACGGTGAAGACGGTTTGGACGGTTGTTTTTTAATCACCCAATGCATCAACGGCGAACGCGTACATCTTCCCATTGACGTCAATAAGCATATTCAATTAATTAATCGTATGTCCAAAAAGAGTCCGATGGTTGTAACCATGAAACCATTCATTGAATCAATCACAAACCGTTTGCATCGGCGCATTTGTGCGCATGCACTCAAAGATGTCCAGTGGGACGAGTTCCAGTTTAAGCAGTTCCGTAAGCGATACGACGAATCGTTGATTAAAGCAAAAGTTTCACCGGGTGAAACGGTGGGGACAATCGCCGCGCAATCACTGGGTCAACCCATTACTCAAATGACTCTCAACACTTTCCACGCAGCGGGAATCTCTACAAACAACGTCACGTTAGGAGTGCCACGTCTGAAAGAACTCATCAATCTGACCAAGAACATCAAATGTCCGTCAATGAAAATCCATGTCGACGAAACAAAAGTCACCGACGACCCTTTGCTGTGTGATTGTATTACTCTCAACGACTGCGTAAAGAGGTATACCGTCGTTGAGCATGAAGCGTTTTCTGAATACGATTCGGTATATATTCAGCTGATGGACATCCCCGAGCTACAACACAAAAGTGATTGGGTCGTGCATTTGACATTGGACACAGATTTCATGGCGCGAAATCAAGTCGCATTCGATTTGATTACGCTTAAAATGAACACCGTGATTGATACAATTTGGTGCACGCAAAACTGTGATCAGCTATGTATTCATATATTCAAAGACACCACCATTGATACACAATCGGATTTAGAAACACTCATGGTTAAACTTTTGCACGAACTAATCATCAAGGGGTATAAGAACATCAAACGGATGTACATGGATGAGTCGCTTCCATCCGTCATTGTGACGGATGGATCAGACTTTCAAAGTGTTTTGTTCCATCCATTGGTGAACGCCTTGAAAACCAGCACCAACGATGTTTTGGAAACCTACAATGAATTGGGACTCGAGGCGGCTCGAAACGTGTTGTTGCGCGAGTTGAAGCATGTCATTGAATACGACGGTTCCTACCTAAACTACAGGCATCTCAGTATTCTCCTCGACGTTATGACACACAAAGGTCAACTGATGGCCATCACGCGACACGGTATAAATCGCACAGAGACTGGTGTTCTAATGCGGTGTTCCTTCGAAGAAACAGTGAATATCATTATAGACGCAGCGGTGTTGGCTGAGGTTGACCCCATTCGTGGGGTGACTGAAAAGATTATTCTGGGGAAACTGGCAGCCGTCGGTACTGGCTGTGTCGATATTCTGACAAATTTCAGTTCAATGCATGAAGAAAAGTTTACGACGTGCTTTCGACCATCCACTCCGACGCGACACGACAATATGTTCTCGTCCGCTTTTTATCCAATCTCTAATTCCACTTAAAGAACAGGATCACCTACATCAATAAGAAGAACAAAGATGACGAACGTACCTACTGATTCTCTCGATGTCAAGGGACTGCTCGCCAAGATTTCGATCGAGGTCGAAACACTCGTTCACACGCATTTGAAAGATCGATTCAAGAATATTGCTGTGCACATCGCCAATGTCTACGATCTGCCACCGGACGATGTTCTCGAAAAGATTTGCGCGATGACAGCTACCGACCTTCCTTCATCCGATTCCACAAGCACAAGTGTCAAGAAACGGGCCAAACCCAACGACGGGGCTGTTGCTACACCAACGTCGCTCCTTTGCTCTATGAATACAAAGGCTGGGTCTCCTTGTAAATACAAGCGACTACCCGGAGTCGCGGTGTGCAAGAAACACCAAACCATGCACGAGGCTGCAGTGAAAGAGGCGGTCCGAATCGACGCCTTGCCTACTGAAGAACAAGCATGGTTCGCAGACAAGGCTCAATACACTGAATCTCATTACCCATCCTATAAAGCCTCAAACATGGAAATGGACGAAGACATCATCGACGACAGTCACGTTGATAAACCCGGTTCTTCCTATATTACGGATGAGTAGTTCTTCTAATTGCATGTCTGATAGTTCTTGACCCAAAGCTATAGCACAGTCAAAGTTTGTAAAATGATTGTTAATTATATATGTCTGAACTTGTCATAATTTTAATTTTTTTTACGGCGATTCTCTATATGTATGCAACCGGTTCAATGGGCGGTATTCCAAAACTCTTAAAACTAGTAGAACATAAGGATTTCGATACAAGTGAATTTGATTGTAAAAAACATAAAGTCGCCTATGAGGCATTGTTAGAACACGAAGAGGGTGACGATTTGAAAATAGACTTGTTGTTTAAACATGTATACACGGCGTATACCTTGAAGGAGGTTAAAGCAAAATTGACAGCGGTACTGAAAAAGTGCCCAGAAGTGCCCAATAGCTCGGCAACCACTCCCGCTACAACCACGGCCGCTTCAACCACTCCCGCTACAACCACGGTCGCTTCAACCACTCCCGCTACAACCACGGCCGCTTCCATCAGGGCACCATGTACACCATGGTGCCGGTTACCATCAATGACAGCGGTAAGTGAAATCAACAGTGATGGTCTTCCGAGTGTTAAGTTGACAATTTATTCTAATCACTATAATGTGGCATGGACTAGTTGTAAGGTTACGTGGAGGAGCAGAAGATATGAAAATTATGGAAAATGGAATGGTTGGTCAAAACCTCCCGAAAACATTACATATTCCGATAGTGGTGTATCAGAACAAGAATTTATATTTAATACGTCTCGTTCTAACTTTTACTACCAGTTTAGAGCTATTTTTGTGTACCCAAGCGGAATTTTATCACATGGTACTGGTCTGACTATAGAAGCCCGCGTATTTCAAATGCCCTAACCACTCCCGCTCCTTTGCTCTATGAATACAAAGGCTGGGTCTCCTTGTAAATAC
>TARA_B110000261_G_scaffold164070_2_pt1 | contig 17144 bp, 20 predicted proteins | sample TARA_B110000261 | Tara Oceans TARA_B110000261 (sample SAMEA4397705) | marine metagenome | biome: Polar Biome; feature: [DCM] deep chlorophyll maximum layer (ENVO:01000326); material: water (ENVO:00002006), including particulate matter (ENVO:01000060) such as... | depth 20 m | reverse complement strand
AGGAAAAGGCAGAGAATGAAAAAACAGCAAAAAAATATTTCTTTTTTTAAATATATAATTTTTTATTTTACAAAAAATAAAAAATTATATATTTAAAAAAAAGGTTTAAGTTCCAATGTATTGGAGTGATAACTGGAAACGGGTAAAGCAATGGGTGTAGCAAGGTTACTAACCTGATTTTTATATTTAATATAACTAATAGCTTCGTTATACACTCTGGGGACAGCATAATCAGTAACAAATTTATTTAATTCTTCGATTTGTTCTCTTATATTGCATTCTAAATTTTTGGAATATTGCAGAAACATAGCTCTCATAATAGTTTTAAGTTCGTCTTCGTCTTGGTAACCAATCTTGAAACGACCATTTGATTTGTAATGAATACCATTGATGATAGCATTTTGGAGGATATTAATATTGGCAGCAGAAAAATAAGTTTTAGATAAAAGACTTGCATGAAAATTACCAACGAGAGCATCTTTATAATCTGTTGATTTTTTTACAGTAGGTGTTTCGTATAATAAAAACCTATCTGTGTTATTTTTTCCCATAATATTGATTCGACCGTTCATATATACACTTTAACAAGAAAAAATAAAGAAGCAAAAATATACATTTTGCCATATCTTTTTTTAAAAGATATATATATAATGGGTTTTCAAAGATCAGTATTAATGATAGCTACTGCTATTTTTTTAGGAATGTTGGTTGTAATGGCTTTATTAATAAAAAATAGTTATAAAAACCAAGTATTTCCGCCAGAAATACCGAAATGCCCAGACTATTGGAACGTGACACCGGCATCATTATGCAAAGCTAATGACCACAATAAAGGTAATTTTTCCAGCGGCTACGTGGTCGAAGAAAATGCTGACATGTATAAAGAGGGAACGTTGGGAAGAATAAAAAAATGCGAATGGGCTAAGCAAAGTGGAGTTATATGGGATGGCATTACCAATAGAAATTTATGCTAAACAATAATAAAAATTATATAAAATATAAAATTTAATTAATATAATTAAATTTTATAACATGATGTCTCTGCTAAATAAAATAGATAGAATACCCATAGAATTGGTAATGATAATAAAAGAATACATACCGAGAGAAATTATAATAATTACAAATAAGAATGATTATGAAAATGAATATATGAATCTAAGATTAACGTGTAATGGTATGCCATTTAGAAGTATTTCATATAAAAGAAAATTCACATTTCAAACATATATAAAAAAAATTATTACAAACAACCTGAATTACATTTTTGAAATATTGATAAAACATAAATACAACCACTGGATCAATATAAAGAAATATAGATACGGAGGTTATAAATATGGCACGTATATTCAATATTTAGAGCAATTATGTATTAAGATGGAATCCAATATATGTAGAAATGTTATATATGATTTTGAAAAAAAGAATGGAATTGTTCGTAAAAAAAGGGATAAAAAAATAAGACGTATACTTAATACATGGAGCAATTAAATTTGAATTTATTATTAAATAGAAAAAAATGCGAAGAAAAATTAATCGAAAGTTTGGCTATTTTTGAAGCCAATAAGCATGAATTATTGACAAAAAGAGGAATATATGTGTATGGTTCTCCCGGAGCAGGAAAAACACAGTTTGTTAAAAATACATTAAAAAAATTAAATTATGACATAATAATGTATGATGCGGGTGATGTAAGGAATAAGACTGTAATAGATACGATTACAAAACAAAATATGTCAGATAAGAATGTATTGAGTATGTTTAAAAAAAAAATAAAAAAAATAGCAATAATGATGGATGAAATAGATGGAATGAATAATGGTGATAAAGGTGGCATTAATTCTTTAATTAAACTAATAAGACCAAAAAAGACAAATAAACAAAAGAAGGAAGATACAACGATGATACCAATTATCTGTATAGGTAATTATCACATGGATAAAAAAATACGAGAAATGATGAAAATTTGCACAACGATAGAATTAAAATCACCAACAACTATGCAAGTTAACAATATTTTAAACATTTTAATACCTAAAATAGATAACGAATTATTAACAAATATAGTTAATTATATACAGGGTGATTTGAGAAAATTAAAATCAACATATGATATTTATAAAAATCACGAACAAATATTAAAAAACCACTTAATACATAAAATTTTTCAAAAGAAAAATTACAATGAAAATACAAAGGATATTACATGGCAACTATTATCAAATAGTTATACTTTGAATCATCATCATTTTATAATGAATGAAACAGATAGAACAAGCGTTGGATTATTGTTTCATGAAAATATAATAGATTATTTGGATAAAGATAAATATGAAAATATTAAAAATTATATTGATATTTTGGATAATTTTGTTTTTTCAGATTATATCGATAGAATTACATTTCAAAAGCAAATATGGATATTTAATGAAATGACTTCGCTAATAAAAACAATGTATAATAATATGCTATTTCATAAAAATATTTCAAAAAAAATTGTAAAGAAAGACGAAGTAAGATTTACAAAAGTTTTAACAAAATATTCTACCGAATATAACAATACAATTTTTATACAAAATTTATCAAATAAATTAGTGATGGATAAGAAAGACTTGTTTTCATTCTTTATTCATTTAAGAAAAACAAAAGACGTAGAAGAAATATACAGTTTTTTAAGCACTGAAAATTATGATATATCAAAATTAGACATATCAAGATTATACAGATATATTGATAAATACAATGAAATATATGTATTTGAATAAAATTATTTATTGGAATTAACAAATTGTTCAAAAGCGCTTGATTTTCTATCACCGGAATAGGTTTTCAATGTTTTTCCATTTTGAATTAATTGTAAAGTAGGGAAACCCTTTACACCGTATTTTTTACATTCTTCTGGATTTTCTGAAGCTTCAAATTCGGCAGTAGCGATACCACTTTTATTGTTTTTTTTAAATGTATCCCATTCTGATTGCATTTTAACACAGTGTGGACATCCTTTCATTTTAAAGAACGCGAATGTTTTATCCGTAAAACCTTCTAAATAAACACCGCTACCAACACCCCATCTTAATTGTTTATATAAGTAATAAATACAATATAAAACAAATAACATTATTACTAATTTCATCATGTCTTGTTGTTTTTCAAATGTTTTTATGACTTTCTTCAATGGTTTCGGAAGTTTCATATAATATAGCATAATAAATTTTTTTTTAATAAAAAATTTATTATAAAGCCCCAGGCAAGACTCGAACTTGCAACCACCGGTTTAGAAGACCGATACGCTAACCATTGCGCCACAGGGGCAATTTTAATACGCCACAGAGGGCAATTTTAATACGCCACATGGGCATATTTTTACAATATTATATTTCAACATAAAATTTTAACATGTTTTTATCTTTAATAAAAACACTTGGTTTTAAATTTGTTTCTCTTACGAATTTTGGATTAGGATTTAATAATAATTTTCTTTTATCAAAGGTATTATACTGATGTGCAAAGCATAATATGCTTTTCATTGGATTTAGTTGCGCTAAAGGAACCGTGTAATTTTTTAAAAATTTCTTTTCTTCAGCTACCTCGGCTTCGTCATCATAACTGGTTTCCAGCAAAAGTTTTCTTTTAAATGCAAATGTTCCGGCAGTGGCATGCATTGGACCATAAGGACCAAATTGATAAATTTTGTCTAAATCATTAAAATAAATATATACTATACTGCTTCCAACAGCTAATGCATGAGGAATAGATAATAATCTTTGCACTGCGTGATGGATTCTATCAGGTGGGTAATAATCATCATCGTCCATATAAACTATTATTTCACCTTTTGATTTTTCGTGCATTAAATTCCGTTTTCTACCTAATTTTATTTTTTCTTCATATCTAAAATATTTTACGCATTCAACATCTTTGAATAAATCTTCAACAGAATCTTCTCCATCGTCTATAATAATCCATTCAATTAAAGATTTTGGATATGTTTGCGATTTAAAACATCGAATTAAATTAGGTATAAATAATCTACGATTATAAGTTGGTGTACAAACACTTACAAAAGGTTTTCCACTCGCAGACACTTTTTTCTTTCTGTTCTTTTTCCCCATATTAAATTATATAATTAAATATATTTAATTTAATTTAAATTAATATTTAATTAAATGTATATTTTTATATTTTTCCCGGAGAATGTGAATTTTTAGGACATTCTTTAGTTGCCCCCTTTTCTGTTGAAGTCATGGCTGGGACATTGCAATTAGGTACACAGCTTTTATTATATTTGGGTGTTGGTATCAATGAATTAAAATATTTTCTTTGTTGCGTCATTGTAAAAACGAAAGCCAATATGGCTAAAATAGGTGGTAAATAACCAATATGTTCTTTATTTATTAATTCAGATAATATGTTTTCAGGACCTTTTAAATAAGTTTCAAAGCTGGAAACCCAAAACAATATAGCAATAAACGCCCATATAAATTTATAATCCCAGATGACGTTAGCACATGTTTGAAATACAGTTGCTATCCCATCGCGTTTATTTTCGTGAAATCCTAAACCAACATTAAATATTAACCAAAATACCAATGTAACAGGAATAAAAAATGCATTCAATAAAAATATCATCAGATAACCAAGCATAGCACCTATTCCCCTTCCAAAGAGGATAACACATCTTAAAATAAATGGTATTCCATATTCCATATCTGCAATCGACTCTTCATTATTATCTAATTGAGTTTTCCAATTAATAAATATATTTATCAACCCCATAACACAAAAACCAAAAGGCAAAATTAAACTAACACCCATTAAAGCAAAAATAAAAAATATAAAGAAAAAGAGTGCTGGAAAAATGGTTATTAAATCTTTTAACCATGCTTCTTTATTTGGAGGTTGTTGAATTTCAGAAAGTGTTCCCCAAAATCTATTTCCAAATATTTTTTGTTTCATAGTTCCTAAAAATGTATATATAATTACACTGATGGCCACTAAACAACATCGTGTGACAGCAAAAAATTGATTTTTAAGCGTGATTTTCTCATCGTCTTCGACAATAGGCCATAGATATACAGAATCAGGAAAATAAGGAAATAATATTCTACTCAAAATATCTCCCTTTTTACCAATTTGATAATCCTTATTCTTGACAATGCCTTTACCACTAATAATTTTTCCAAAATTCATATTTAAATAATCACCAATACTTATTTTTTTACATTTATTTCCACCGCTTACCAACGGCATACTTTTTATTTTATATAAAAATCCCGATGCTATATAAGCTAAAACTAAAACAACAACAGAAACAACCAAAGGTTGTTTAATAAATATATCAATCGTGGCTATTTCTTTTAAACAGTTACCTTCGTCATCTTCGAAAGATCCATCTTCACACGATTCATCGTTTTCCAATCCTTCTCTTATTCTTTTTTTGAAAAATTTATTTTTTAAACTATATAATTTACTAATTATAGCCTGTGATATTATTTCATAACGTTTCATATTATATATTATATATTATTATTAAAAGTAAATTAGTTTGCTAAAAACATTTTTTTAATCTAAATGTAAATAAAATTATAGAATATTTAGTAAAAAAAATAGTTTGTATTTATATATGATGAAAGACTTTTTAACAGTTATGGTTATAGTTATAATATTATTTATCTGTTATAATTTGTATTATGATATAAAAGATTATTTCTATGCAAAAAATCTTAAAATTTTCGATGCTTTGTTATCTAATAAAATAATTATTTAATATATATGACTACTGAAATAATTATAAAAATATTTGTTGTAATAATTATTTTATTTACATTTTCATTTATATTATTAAATATATACTTTGACGTAAAAAATTATATTAATCCAAAAAAAGGAATAGTTGCGGAAAATTTTATAAATGTTCGTATGCGAACATTTGAAGATAATAGTTTTAAATCTATTATTTTACCAAATGTAGACGATTATGATTTAGAAATGGCAATTCCCGTTGATCAAAAATTACACGCAACAGTTCAGGGAAATTGGGGTTTTAATCAAGATGAAAACGGCGAGGGCTTTAGCACCGGTGTTTATAGAGATGGTTATACTGCTGACGGATCTGTTTTTAAGGGTATAAGTGAAAAAAGATATAAATTTATGTTGGATCAGGGACCATATGTAATAAGATATGAAAACCGAAAAAACAAAAAAAACAAATACGATATTCGTGTATTTATAAACAATAAGGAAGCTGTATTTGTTGAAAATGAAGGTGTTCCCAGTGGTAAAATAAAATATATAGGAACAAATGAAACATTATTGAATAAAGAAACTGATAGTAATTCAGAAGGAAGGAGAAAAATTGATTATTTGAAATTTATACCAAAATCAAATCTTATTGAAAAGGTAAAAAAATAAAGATAACATTTTGTCATATCTTTTTTTAAAAGATAATATACATTTTGTCATATCTTTTTTTAAAAGATAATATATATACAGCCATAATATGATTATATTTATATTATTAATTTTAGCAATTTTTATATCAGTTCATTTTATTTCAAATAAAAAAAAAATAAAAGAAGGATTACAAAATGCAGAACCACCGGTAGCAGAATCAAATGATAAATGTTCTGAAAGAGGCGGCAATTTGAGTCAATATGAATGTCTTCAATTTGCAAAAAGCAAACTTAATAAAGTTACAAACCCAACAGACGAATATGACGACACGGCACAAGCAAACAGAGATGGTTTATGGGATGGTTGTCAAATATCATCTCAAGCACCAGAAGAAGGAAAAAAACCAAAAATATGGTTTGTTGCAAAAGACACAACTACTCCTGCAAAAAAACACGGCAGTAACGCAAAATCGCATGCTATTTGTAAAAATGATATTATTACCGGTGTTACACAAACAACCGCGAAAACGTGTAATTTAAAAAATTGCATTGCTCCTATAAAAGTAGATGGAAGATGCGAAGGTGCGAATGGTTTTAAAAATAATAATCCAATACAAAAAATAATAAATGGTTATAAGAAATTTTTCAAAAAATGTGAATATAAATGTTTGCGACCTGAACCAACCAATCAACCAAATTATGTTGATACTGGGTTATGGGATAAAGATGCTAATGGCGCATTAAAAGTAAAAATGTATGGAACAAATAGTAATTATAATAAAGCAATTCATGGTTGCAGAACAAAAAATGATTGTTCTGCAAGTTGTGGAAAAGTAGAAGTGGAAGCGAAGGGTAAAATGAAAGAAGTAACAACAAACGGCGAAATAAAAATGGTTTGGGAACCAGAAGGAAGTGGTTCATTTTTTACACAAAATAGAGTTGGTCAAGCAGTAAAAGCGAAAATAGACGGTTCATCAACATATGTTAATGGGAAAATAATAAAGACAAATGCCAATGGAACATTTGATATACAATTTGATAACGGTGTTACAAAAATAGGAATGACGAAATCTGAATTTGAAGAATTAATGACAAACGAAGAATATACTTCATTAAATGGACAAGAAGCCAGAACGGAAACAGCGACATCAGCAACAGAAACACAAAATAAAGTAAATGCAGCTGATACAACAATGGCTAATATGTTTTTAGATATTAATAATCCAAATGATGTAGGAAAGAAAGATATGAGTTTGGAAGATTATTATAATAAACAGTTAACAATAAAAAATAGTGAAAATAGATTGGGTGGAAGCAAAACAGCATATACAAACAGATATAGACCTCAAAATAAATATGGAAATATACGATTTTTTAATTCAGTGTGGAAACTTTTTTAAACTTTTTAAATATACTTTTTTCAAAAGTATATTTAAAATAAACTTTTTGTCCCATACTTTTTCAAAATTAACGGGCATGCAAAAGACCTATTCGTCCCGATTGTATCATCAATACATTATATCTTTCTTCAAAAACAACTAAGTCAAATGTATAAGTATTTAATTTTGAAATATTTTTTCTGAAACCAATTGGATTATTAGATAAATCGCAAATATATTCTGAAGAAGCACCCTCTAGGTTAATAGGCGGTGCAATAGTATTGTATTCGAATGAAATTTTTTTGAAACGATTTACATTCATGGCACCAGTTGGTTGATAATTGCTTCTTTTTCCATCAGTTCCGAATGAATAAAAATATAGTCCATCCTTTGTATCGCAGCCGGTTTTGCTATATTTTTCAAGATAATTATAAACACCACTATCAAATAAATTCTCTCTATATACACCCTCCATAAGAATTCCGAGATTTATTAAAATATCTTTTACATTTACAGAATGCGAACCCAATGAACCAGTAATATATAATTTTTCAGGGCCCTTTTGAAAAGGCTCATTATTTTCATTATTACCGGCCAATGCAATGTCGTAGGAGGTTAATTCAATATTTTTTTGAGGTTGAATATCTTTATAAGCCCAGTTTGTATAATTGTTCCATTCGTTTCTTTGAAATGCATCGCTTCTTCTGAATCTCCATGTATAATTTGCTACGAGATCTTTACTTTCAATATCTACAATTTGTGAACCAGATTTACCCAGAAAAGTATACGTATATACTTGTTTCATTAATATTTTATGATTCATTTTAGCCATGACGCGTTGCTCTTCTTTTCCTAAAAAAATATAGGTAGAAATTAAATGAATATCACTATTCCAATCATTTCTTGTTTGATTATATAATGAAGTAGATGCTTTTCTATCAGCGGGAGGTTGTAGAAATCGCCACATTTGATGTTCGGGAATATTGGGATTGGGTGCACTTCTGTAACTTTTACCAGTGTCGTCTGTTACGTCATTTACATTATTTATAGTGTAAAGTTTACTAATTGGTTCAAATGTAATTCTTATTGATATTTCTTGATATTGTATGGCAACCAAAGGTATAGATAATTTAGTTGAATCGCAAAAAAAAGCATCCATTGGAATATATAATTTTCTTCCTCTTATACTTGGTTCAACACCTGTTTGATCAATATACTGAGCATTTGGATATGTATTAATTCTACCATTACAATTTTCAGGTTCTGTTAATCCTGGAACATTGCCGGTCATTTTATCCCATAAATCTTTTTTTTCTCTGGGATAATCTCTCTCTTTTAAACAAGAGAGATATTCGCCAGAATATTTCGACAATGATACTCCACCGCTATATATTTCTATTTCTCTGATCATATATGACCCAATCTCTTCAATCCATTTAAATTCATAAGGTAATAAATCATTGTTCAGTGTTGAAGTTTCATCATATTTTATTGGACTGTAAATATTAGGTAAATTAATACATATAAATGTTTCATGTAACATATCTGCATACCTTGGAATTTTAAAATCTAAAACGGTAGGACTATTATAATTTAATATACGATTTCCTTCAAAATCTATTCGAAATTTTTGCATACCAAAATTAGTATATTTATTATAAGTTGCTTTAAAAAATGTTTTCCTTGGATTACCATTTAAAATTATATTTTCATTTCCTTGTGCTGTTAAATTCATTAATCCACCTGTCATAGTTACTATAACATATTATATTATTTTAAACTAATAATTTTATTAAAAATATTATATTTTATTAAAAATATTATATTTTATTAAAAATATAATATTTTTAATAAAAATATTATATTATATTAAATATGAATAGTGGAGTTAGTAATAAAATAAAACAAGCAATAACTTCCTCCATGAGTGGTAATTGTTATTTAGTTATGATTTATTTATTGTCAATTATATTTTTGATTATTTTTACCTATTCATTATATTTAAGAAAAGAGTTAACTAAACATGAGAATAGTTTAATAAATATGAGAAAAATACCAGATGACGATGAAAAGAGTATAAGCGTATTGGAAAATTCGGATTATATTTCATCAACGTCGAATGGTCTTGAATACGGTCTGATCGATTATACCGTTTATGGTAGTTTTAATAGTTGTTGCCACGGCGAAGTAATTAATGGACATGTTAGTATAGAAGCTTTACAAGAAGTAATAAAACAGGGTGTTAGATTATTGGATTTTGAAATTTATTTTAAGGATGGTAAGGCGGTAGTAGCAGCTGGAAGAAACAATATATATATGAAGGATACCTATAATGAATTAGAAATAGGAACCGTATTAGCCGAAGTAAAAAAGTTGGCTTTAGGTGGCGTTGCAAATTCTACAGATCCATTATTATTAAATTTTAGAATTGTTAGTAAAAATTCAAATATTTTTCACATTTTGGAAAAAAAGATAATGAAACATCTATCCGATTATTTAGTTTCTTTGCATTTATCTAATGATATGACCGATAAAAATATATTAACTACACCTTTTAAAAATTTAAAAAATAAAGTAGTTATTTTCATAAATGACCAAGAAACAAACAATTTTAAAGATAACAAAAGATTTTTTGAAATAGTAAATGCACACGGAGGACAAGGAAAAAAAGGAAAATTGAAATACGTTACCGATTATCAAGTGCAAAACGAAGGTTCGCCTTCACAATACATTGAAGAAATGAAAGAAGTAAAATTTGGAATAACTATGCCCGATGTAATGTCTGCAATAAATTCAAAATGGAGAATGCATCAGAAATGTGGATTTCAGGGAGTATTAATGAATTTTGGAATCGACGACGATAATTTAAAATCATATAGAAAAAAATTTATAGATGGAGGAAAAGCATTTATTTTGAAAGATTCAAAAATAAGGAGAAAAAGAAGAACTATTTCACTCCCATTGGTACAAAATAAGGGTGTTGATCCAGAACCCAAACTCTACGAATTAAGCTCAAGCTCTGCCGTATCAATTACGGGAAAAATGTAATAAATATATTAATTTTTGTATTAATATATATATATATATATCATGGATTGTAAAGTAAATTTCGAAGAATGCGAATTAGCTATTTTACGTTCAGCTGTAGATTCAATAGATAAAGAAGCAGGGAAAAAGATGATAAATAATCCTGAAATAAAAACAATTATAGAAATAGTTGAAGCCTTTTTAAAAAAGAAAAAATTGATATGTTATGGAGGAACCGCGATTAACAATTTATTGCCTATCGAAGACCAATTTTATAATAAAGATATTGAATTACCAGATTATGATTTTTTCTCTCCAAAGCCTCTGGAAGATGCAAAAGAATTAGCAGATATATATTATAAAAAAGGTTTTACAGACGTTGAAGCAAAATCAGGTGTTCATGCCGGAACATTTAAAGTATTTGTCAATTATATTCCCGTTGCCGACATAACATATATTGTTCCTGAATTATTTAAAACATTAAAGAAGGAATCAAAAACAAGAGATGGAATTTTATATACATCTCCTGATTATTTAAGAATGTTAATGTATTTGGAATTAAGTAGACCTCATGGAGATGTTAGTAGATGGGAAAAAGTATTAAAACGGTTGACGTTATTAAATAAACATTATCCTTTAAAGGGAGATAATTGTAGTTCTGAACAAATTCAACGAATATTTGAAATAGGTGTAAAAAAAGAAATAATATTAAAAGGAAAAGAAATAAAAAAATATTTAATAAGTGATAAAAAAAAGATAAGTAAAAAATATTTACAAGCTTTACAGGAAAATATATTTGAACTAACATTAAATACATTAATCGAAAGAGGATGTATATTTTTCGGAGGCTATGCAAATAAATTATTTTATAAAACAATAAAAAGAAAATCAAGAAAGAAAGACATTAGTAAAATTCCTGATTTTGATGTATTATCAGAAGAACCGAAAATCACTGCTAATATTTTAAAAGATACATTAGAAGAAAATGGTTATAAAGATATATCAATTATCAAAAAGGCGGGTGTAGGAGAAGTAATTGCTGAACATTTAGAATTAAGAGTAGGAAGAGAAACAATTTTATTTATTTATAAACCTATAGCATGTCATAGTTATAATGTATTAAAATTGCATGGAAAAAAACTAAGAATAGCTACAATTGATACGATGTTAAGTTTTTATTTGGCTTTTTTATTTGTAGATAGAGATTATTATATCAAAAATAGGATTATTTGTATGTGCGAGTATTTGTTTAAAGCGCAAAAAAGAAATAAATTAAAGCAAAAGGGATTATTAAAACGGTTTAGTATAGATTGTTATGGCGAACAAAGAACTATTCAACGAATGCGTGCTGAAAAAACAGAAATGTTTCACAAATTGAAAGATAAAAGAAATTCTAAAAAGTTTCAATGGTGGTTTTTACGATACATACCAAGAGAGATTGAAGACAGAAAAAAAATAATGCGCAAAAAAGCAAAACCATGTAAAAAAGCAAAACCATGTAAAAAAAAAACATGTAAAAATAAAACATGTAAAAATAAAACATGTAAAAATAAAACATGTAAAAAAGCAAAACCATGTAAAAATAAAACAAGAAAAATAAAACAAATATAAATAAAAAAATATAAAATCTATTCTATATTTTTTATTAGTAATGGAGAGAAAAAGACCAGATTGGAATGAATATTTTGCAAAAATTGTATGGTTAACGAAAGAACGTTCTCCATGTGATAGACTTCAAGTAGGTTGTTTATTAGTAAAAGATAACCGCATTATTAGTCAAGGATATAACGGATTTTTATCAGGTTGTCAACATAAATCTATTGTAAGAAACAATCATGAACAATCTGTTATACATGCGGAACAAAACGCAATAACAGATTGTGCAAAAAGAGGTGTATCGTGCGAAGGAGCGATAGCGTATATTACACATTATCCGTGCATAATATGTTTTAGATTATTGGCAGCGTCGGGAATAAAAAATATTTATTATATTGAAGATTATAAAAACGATGAACTTGTCGAAATTTTGAAAAATGAATGGAACGTAAATATCAATAAATTACAATTCGCTTAAATACTTGATTGTTTTAATGATTGAGTAATAAGTGCCGCCAAATAAAATTGTAGTAAAAACCATGCCTTTTAGATTATAATTGCCAGAACGTTGAAAGAACGCCGCGAAATTAGAAACCATTGATTTTTTAAAGATGGGTAATTGAAAAACAAAAAACATAACCATAACAAGCAGAGGTGTTTGAATTTCATCATAAAAATATTCCATTTGTTGGTCTTTTTTTTCTTTTTTTTGTTTAATTAGAGTTTCCATCGTTTCTTCGTCTTGAATATAATTCATTTTATCAACAGAAGGTGTTGGAACAAAATTAGGTCTCGCAGTATGATCGTGTGTAATTTGTTCCATACTCATTGGAATATCGCGACTTTGTAAAGATGTAGAGCTTCCTGCATCCTGTAAACCCTGAATAATCTTATTAATAGAGTCTTTTGACAATTCGGCAGGTGCTGTTCGCAATGCCTGTTGCATCTGCGGAGATTGTTGCGTTTGCGGCGGCATCTGCGGAGGCATTTGTTGAGACATTTGTTGAGATTGTTGCTGCATATTTTGCTGTATAATTGTATTTTTTTCTTTAACATTTAAAGTTACTGGATCTTTTTTATCCATACTTAATTCATTTGGTAAAGAAGAAATACTCGTCGACATTATATAAATTCTAAAAGATTGGTTTAATAGAAATATTACGCAAAATCAATGATTTTTTTAGTTTTATCACACGTGGTTGCATTTTCTTTATATTTATAACATTTTTCGTTATATTTAAAGGTTTTGCCTCTAATATTACTTAAATTGGGTCCTTTAAAAAGTAAACAATTCCTATCATTGCAAACTTTTCTAAATAACGTAGCTAAACCTAATCCTAAAAGAATAGAAATAACAACATTGCCAAATTTACTATATAATAATCTTTTTATATTCACCATTATTTATATATATATTTATAAATATAAATAATTTTACATATTTTAATGTTCATCAACGTCATAATCTTCGATATCCGAGTCATTTTTCGGACATGTTACTTCTGTTGGTGAAAAAGTAAAACATTTATCGCTTTTGTCTTTATATTGAATATCCCTGAAATTATCAGGTGTAGGATAAACGAATACAGTTTTAGAGTTTGGATCTGTAATATAATTAATAAATAGTCCGATTGATAAACTTATTAAAAAAATAGGAAAATTAATAAATTTCATATATATTTTAAACACATTATTTTTTATAAAAATTATTTATACAACATTTCCCACAGTAATATCGGCAACTTTCACATCTTCAATACCCGCATCTTCAATCTCTGGAGAACCTATAAAACTTTTAAACATAGGTATCAAGTTGAAAAGAGTATTTTTAGGACATATTTCCTTGATCATATTTTTGATAGAATAAGGAATTTCATAAAAAGTGAATATTTTCTTTTTTTTATAAGACAATAAAACAAAATGAGATTCACCATTTTCTAAAATTTTATGTATTACAATGATGTAATATTTTGGTTTAAAATATCCTTTTTTTATAAAACTGTCTCTTACTAAATCTCCACACGAAAGCATATTATCGTAATCGCCGATATCGTAATTTTTTTTCAATAATATAATAAATTTAACATTTAAAATTTCTTCTAAAAATGAAATGGCGTTTGAATCGGCCCAATAATTTCGTTGTCTAATAACCATTCTGAATTTATTTAAATCTTTAATATCTTTCATAAATTTAAAATCTTTGATGTCTTGTAAAGCTAATTTGTATTGTTTAATTGATTTTTTTGCCTTATTTGTTACATCTATATTTTCTTTTTTTATTTTTTTCATTATTATTACAGCTTTTTTAAATTCATCACGATTGTTATTATTTTTAAATACCTTTGCCTTTTCTTTTATATTTTCATATTCTTCGGTTAATTTCTTTCTTTCGGATTTTAAATTTTTAATTTCCCCAATAAGTGTTTGAATATTTAAATTTAATAAATCAAAATTTTCTTTATAAGTTTCAAAATTTTCTTGTTTCATTGAATTGGATAAAATATTTCTTAGTGATTGGACACTAATGTCAATGTTAATATTTTGCAAACTATCTCTTATTGTTGCAAAGAAACAATCGCCGCCACCTTCGTTATCTAATACATCGAATTTATTATTTTTGAAATGTTTTTGCAACCAATTTTCTGTCGTAATTGATTGTTTTACTTCTTTGTTGTAATTTTTTTCCGTCTGTTTCATTATTTTTTCATTAAGTTTTCCTTCATAATTATTTAAAATTAATTCAATTCTATCCACATCTTCAATATTTTCAACAGAAATTGCTTTTTTTCTTTCCTTTTCTTTTTGTTCTTTTACTTCTTCTAATTCCTGTGTATATTCTTTATCTTCAATTGTAAATTCTTGTAAAAATCTGCTTTTTTTTAAAAGATCCACTAAATAATCACTGTCGACATAATCAAAAACGAGAGGTCCTTCCAGAATTGAAATATCCAAATCACCATCTTTATCAATCACAGTAGCAATTTCACTGGAATAAAATTCAAAATATCCTATTTTTTCGCATTTTTCATTTTTAACAATTAAGTAAACTGGAGCAAATAAAACATTATTGTCTTTATATAAATCATTGATTTCTCCAACAGATAAACAGACGTTTAAATCGAAAATTTGCAATTCGAAAACGGATACTTCTTGACCTAAATCATTTTCTTCTATTTCTTTATTTACGATATATTCAATATTTTCATCTAAAATAGACTGAATCATTATATTTTAATTAAATATTAAAAATTTACGTAAATAACTATCTGTTTCAATTTCTGATATATAAAACCACATCAATTTTCTTTTCTGTACGATATTTTCATTACCTGGATTAATTTCAAATAAAACAATATCTTGAATTAATTCCATTTTTCTTTTTTTTCTTTTGGATATTTTGTAATAATCTGCTATTAAATCAATATCTTTTTTAATATAATTTTCATTGTAATCGAATTGTAAAGAATATATTCTATCCAGTTCGTTATTTTCATAATTATCTTTAATTTGTTCATAATTATATTTTAATTTTTCGTCAATAATATTCATTATATCATTTTCATTAATAAATTTATTTTTTTGCTTTGATTCTTTTATATTGTAAATTATATTTGACATATTAAATATAATTTTATGATAGTTTTATATTTATTTAACATAGTATTTTTTATAAATCTATATTCAGATCTTCAAATAGATCCAACATTTTAAATGTTATTTTCTTACTTATTTTTTTTTCATTAATTATATTGTAAATTTCTATTGTTTTTTCAATCATGTTATTATATTTATCTTTTTCTTTGCTAATATTTGTTCCGACGTTTTTTAATATAATATTAATATTTTCAAATATTTCTTCCAATACATTTATATTTTTACTTTCAATATTTTCAAACATTTTATCGGCGAGTTGATTTAAAATAATGAACATATTATCACTCGAGAGAATATTAAAGTTATATAAATTAGTGTAAAACGACGAAAGTGAACGTCTTTTGTCGTTGATTTTGTTAATTTTACAAAATTCATCGTAATTTTCTTGATTTCCAATCTGAATATCATTAAAAACCGTCATAAAAGATTTGAAATTCTGTGTGCATATATCTTTCATGATAGGAAATTTTACTATCAAATCGTTATACAATTTGGCATATAATTTAACCCAAAATTTATTAACACTGCTAATATCAAATATGGAATTGCCAATTGATATTAAGATAATTTCATTTCTACTATAAATAAAATGAGTAATATTTGTTATGATTTCATTGGAAATAATATCATAATTTGTTTTGGTTAATTTATTCAATAGTTCTCTAATTTTATCGCAGTTGATTTCATCTTCGTCAATTTTATTATGTAATTTTGTTTTCTTAAATGAACCATTCGAGATATCTTGCTTTTTTTTTCTGAAAACCGGCGTTTTTCTGTATGTTGGAGCACCAACTTTTTTAGAAATAGCATTAATAACATTTATACTTGATTGATTTAATTCATTTATAGTAGTTTTATTTTCAATTTCTTTAAAATCTTGATAAGTATAACACAACATTTTAATATTTATAATAACCATTATTTTTTTATATCATTTAGAATTATATAATTCAAAACCTACAATTCTAAAATGGTTTTAGAATTATATAATTCAAATATACTTAAATGTAAAAAAATATATTTGTTATTATGAGTATCAGTATGAAAACCGAACCGGAAAATGAACCGGAAAATGAACCGGAAAATGAACCGG
>TARA_B110000261_G_scaffold93514_1_pt1 | contig 17302 bp, 12 predicted proteins | sample TARA_B110000261 | Tara Oceans TARA_B110000261 (sample SAMEA4397705) | marine metagenome | biome: Polar Biome; feature: [DCM] deep chlorophyll maximum layer (ENVO:01000326); material: water (ENVO:00002006), including particulate matter (ENVO:01000060) such as... | depth 20 m | reverse complement strand
AAGTATATGGATTAATAGAAGGGGTAGCTATCGTTGTTTTGATGTCCGTCGTAATGTCCTTTTTTATGATGTTGATTAACAATGGGTTCTTCCCTGGATTTATGTTTGCATGGTTGAAAAGTATTGGTGTTGGGATATTGATTGGGTTACCAGCTGGTATAGTTGGAATTCCGCTCATTCAAAAGGCAATTCATAAATATTTTACTGTGAAGTAACAGCAGATGGAGGCCATGGGCAAAGAGATAAATACACAAAATGGAATTTCTATCCCAACAACAATTTAAAGACCTTTCGTATATGAAAATAGAAAAGACAATAACCAGAAACATTTTGACAGGAATGCTTCTGGTTATTCTGATATCCACTTCTAATTTTGGATTCTCACAATCTGATCAAATTAAGCCGAAAGACTCATTGAGTTTCAACTATAAATTCAATGCATCTATGAGAATGTCAAAAGGCAGACTTAATCAGCTTATGATTCCATTATTGCTGCAAACAACTTTGACTAAAAAAACTTTCGAGATTGATTTAATTGGAAACTACATATACCATAAAATAAATGGCTTTCAACTTGAAAATGACATACTAACAAGAGGAGTATTCACTCTGTTTCCGCAAAGGAGAATTCACCCAGTTATCGGTTATATCTATGAATCAAGTCTCTTATATCAAGTGAAGTCAAGACATTCACCAGGCCTTGGTATTGGGCTGACTATGATCAATAAAACAAACCACAAACTACGTTTAAATTCGTTCGCTTCTTATGATAAGACAGTGTTTGAAAATATCCAAGGCTATGAAACATTCCGCGCTAACCTTATACTCTTTGGGTCAGATGTGTTAATCAAGGACAAGCTTGATTTTAATTACACCATCTTTTATTTTCAATCCGTTCAAGATGGAACGAATTACACCCTCCGATTTGAGCCAAAGTTACTATTCAAATTGAATAAAATCTTCTCGTTTTCGGTAAACATGAATTATCGGTATGAAAGTATAGTTGACCCGGTGAACACTAAAGAAAACTTGTTTATGTCCGTTGGTCTCCAAATAGCAAATATGAAATAGTCTAAAAATAGAAATCATAAAAAATTATATGCAATGAAAAAAGAATATTCTAATGATGAAATCACAATTGTGTGGAACCAAGATATATGTATTCATGCAGCAGAATGCATTAGAATGTTACCACAAGTTTATAATCCAAAAGATAGACCTTGGATAAAAATAGAAAACGCAACAACTGAAGAGCTTAAAAAGCAAATAAGTAAATGTCCATCAGGGGCACTTTCTTATTACGAAAATAAATAACTCAGATGGAAATAGGAATAGATAGTTTTGCAGCAGCTCCAACAAGTAATCAAATAAGTGCTTCGCAAGCAATAGGAGAACTCCTTGAAAGAATTGAACTGTCGGATAAAGTTGGCTTAGACGTATTTGGAATTGGTGAACACTACCGAAAAGAGTTTCTGGATTCGGCTTCTCCAATGATATTGGCTGCGGCCGCTTCACGTACTAAGCGAATTATTTTGACGAGTGCCGTTACGGTACTTAGTGCGGCAGACCCAGTTCGGGTATTTCAAAACTTTACAACTTTAGACTTAATATCAAAAGGGCGAGCAGAAATCGTTGCCGGACGAGGTTCATTCACTGAATCATTTCCGCTCTTTGGTTTTAATCTGAATGATTATGATGCGATTTTCTCTGAAAAATTAGAGCTCTTACTTAAAATCCGTGATAATGAATATGTCACATGGTCAGGTAAATTTCGTCCTCCGCTAAATAATCAAGCTATTTATCCTCGTCCTCAACAGAATAAATTACCCATTTGGCTTGGAGTTGGAGGTACACCAGCTTCATTTTCAAGAGCAGGAAAATTGGGCATACCTCTCATGATTGCCATTATTGGAGGTGAAACACACCGATTTAAACCGCTTGTTGATTTATACAGACAAGCAGGAAAAGAAGCCGGTCATGCACCAGAACAATTAAAGGTAGGAATACACTCATTGGGCTATGTGGTAAATACTAAAGAGGAAGCTATTCACGATTTTTATCCTGGCTATACTGAGATGTTTAGCAGAATAGGAAAGGAACGTGGTTTTCCTCCAGTTACAAGATCAGGATTTGATGCTCAAAACGGACCTCTTGGGGCATTGCTTGTTGGAAGCCCGGAGGAAGTTGCGGAAAAAATACTTCGGCATAGTAAAGCACTTGGAGGAGTTTCAAGGTTCACATTTCAAATGGACGTGAATATTCCTCATGAGAAATTAATGGAATCAATCGAATTGATTGGAAGTAAGGTTTCGCCATTGGTGAAAGACGGGATTCTTAATAATTTATAGACGTAAATATTGAGAGCGTTAAATTTACCACCAAAAACAGAACCCTCAGAAGGGAAATATTTATTACAAAATAATGTCAAAATATCAAGATGAAAAAACCAAAAATAGCAGACATAAAACCAATAGCTACAGAACTTGAAAAAGATAAAAAATACCTTTGGTGCGCATGTGGCGAGTCCAAAAACCAACCATTTTGCGATTACTCGCATGTGTCTACTCCTTTCGAGCCGCTCTCTTTTGAGGCAAAGGAAGATGAGACAGGGTATTTATGTATGTGTAAACAAACTAAGAATCCACCTTATTGTGACGGTACACATGCCACATTAAAAGACGAAAATTCTCCAGAGAGTTCAGAAGCAGTTAAAGAAGGCTCAACCAAAGAAGAACCTACGTTAGCATATATCAAAGCTTTGGCTAAAGATGGTTTATCTAAAACTGGACATCATGGAGAAATGGGTGCTATGGGCGTTCCTATTCCTGAATTGCCTCGTTGGAATGACATCCAATTATTAGCTGCTCAAATGGCAACTAAACCATTGATGGAAGATGTAGCTGTTGGTTCTGAATTAATTATTGGACCAAATGCAAAAAAGCCTTTAAAGTTAGATATACCATTATTTGTTTCGGATATGAGTTTTGGGGCATTGTCTGAAGAAGCAAAAGTTTCTTTAGCTAAAGGAGCAGAAATGGCTGGAACAGGAATCTGTTCAGGAGAAGGAGGGATGTTAGATGACGAACAACAAGCGAATGGTAAGTATTTTTACGAATACGCATCTGCTAAATTTGGTTTTGAATGGGATAAACTAAAAAGGGTTCAAGCCTTTCATTTTAAAGGCGGACAAGGGGCGAAAACAGGAACTGGCGGACATCTCTCTGGAAATAAAGTAATTGGTAAGATAGCAGAAGTAAGAAATTTAAAAGAAGGTACACCCGCAGTTTCTCCACCAACTTTTGATGACTTGCATACAACAGAAGATTTTAAAAATTTCGCGAACAAAGTACGAGAAACTACAGGCGGAATCCCTATTGGTTTTAAACTATCAGCTAACCATATCGAAGAAGATATCCAGTTTGCTTTAGATGCAAGTGCCGATTATATCATATTAGATGGACGAGGTGGCGGAACCGGTGCAGCACCATTGATTTTCAGAAACAACATATCTGTGCCCACTATTCCTGCTTTAGCCAGAGCGCGACATTATTTGGATAAAATAAATAGAAAAGATGTGACTTTAATTATTACAGGAGGAGTTAGAGTCCCAGATGATTTTATTAAAGCCATGGCTTTAGGTGCCGACGGTATAGCATTATCTAACTCTGCCCTGCAATCAATAGGCTGTGTGGCAGCAAGAATGTGTAACACCAATAACTGTCCTGCCGGAATTGCAACTCAAAAACCTGAATTGAGAAAATTATTAAATGTCGATAAATCTGCACAACACTTATATAATTTCTTTTCTGCTTCTACAGAATTGATGAAAGTTATGGCTAGAGCATGTGGACACAATCATTTGAACCAATTTGAGCAAAGAGATATTACAACATGGAAAAAGGATATGGCAGATTTAACAGGAATTAAGTTTGCTGGTATAAACTAAAGCGATATATCAACAATATGCACAAATAATAGCGGTTTGGGAGCAATCTCAAACCGCGTATTGTTTTAATTAAGTACCTCACTAATTTAAAAGTTACTTAATTTTGAATCCTCTACTACTTCTAATACAAATATTAATAATTATTACGTAATACACCAAAATAATTTTGACGCACACAGGTATCGAACTTTTAAAATCTGATTATCATCGATTTACATTTTTGTTGAAAAATCCGAAAACAAAAAAGTCGTTAAAAATCAGCTGCTTAATGTACTTGTAGAGCTAAATGGTTAATTTTCGAACAATATTCATAAAACTGCTTCAGTTAGCTGAATTTAATTTTGAATAAGCCTTTATTTAAAAGGTATCTAAGCTAATCTTCGTGAAAATCTAAAGTTCTATGAAAAACTACACAATTTATTAATTCCCTTGTGTTGTTTCGTTTTTGAAAAAACTTAGTTCTAATTTAGGCAGATATTATGATGCTAGAATTTTTTCGCCTTTTATTTGATTCAGGATTACTTGTACTTATTCTAATGGTACAGCTTATTATTTATCCAAGTTTTCTTCATTACCCTTTAAAAAATTTAATTACCTGGCACAACATTTACACCAAGAGAATTGCAGTTATTGTTATTCCACTAATGTTAGGACAACTGAGTATTTCGTTATTTCAAGTATATGAAAATCAAGTTTTTGATACATTGTTATATGCTGCTATTGTTCTGTTCTTATGGGCAATAACCTTATTTAAATTCGCACCCATGCACACTGAAATATCGCGCGGTAATGTGAGTGAAAAATTTCTCGAAAAATTGGTTCGTTCAAATTGGATCAGAACAATATTATGGTTTTTATTGTTCTTACTTACGGTAACTAAAATAGTTGCTGGAAAATAATTAAGCCAAAATCGCTTAACCTTCTTTGTCAGACCATTATCGTCCTTTAATATTGAACCTGACAACCACTCCTTTTCCGAGTGAAAACGCATCAATTAAACCGCAGCTCTCTTGAGTTAGTTGGAAACTTATTTGCTGAGCGTATAAAGAGGAGTTTTCTATAATGATAAACGATCTCTTTTTAAATGTTTGTGTTATTTGGATAATATCTCCAATGGCTTTTATCTCTCCCTTAAGATTAAACATAACGCTGACTTTGGTTAATGATTATATTGTAAGATACTCTCTGAAACACGTTCTAATTTTGCCTTTAAGGACTCTTCAACCTCATCAATATCAAAAGAGATACAATCATTAGATTCCACACTTAACGCTTTTTGATAAGAACCAATATCAACAGATGAGCATAAGAAATTGAATGACCCTCCTTTCCTTTCAACCTTATCCATCAATTTTTTAACATCATCACTATTATATTCCTTAGAAGCGTTCTCTAAACCATCTGTTAATACGAGGGCAACTATCCTATCCTGCTTTTTAACCCCTTCTTTCATTTTATTATAGCTGATCATTACCGCGTCGTATAATGCCGTCATACTATCTGGCTTGTAGTTTTTTTCGTTTAACAGCTGAACATCCCCTATTTTGGCTCCCAAGTTTAATATGCTGATTGCATCATTAAAAACAGACATTGTCACTTCAATATTCATTTCGTTCGATTGTTTTTTCAAACTCTGAATCTGCTCATTAAATAAACTAATCACAGTGTGTTTAATTCTTTCTATTGATCCGCTTTGATCAAGTACAATTAGATAATGTGTTTTTTCTTTTCTTCTCATTTTTGTTTAAAAAAAAGGTTATTTACTTTAATTGATACCACTACTTTTAAAAAGTCACCCGTGAAAGAAGAAAATTTTTATAAGGACTACATAAACTGGAGAAAACCTAGGGGAGAATCCAATAATATAAAACGCTTAAAGTCCCTACATTTCTTTTTTCGTCGCGAAGAGAGATTAAAAATTGAATCAGAATTTAAGGGTTTATTCGCTATAGAAGAAGTTAATCAACAACTAGCCGAGGTTGATAATATGGACTTAAATTTAATTTCTAACGAATATGAACTTCCTGATTTTGAACGCTCCGAAGAAGACCCTGAGCCTTTATTCAAAAAGGAAGTAATTTCTGAGCAAGACAATATTGAAAATAACTTAATAATTGGATTAGCTACTGGTGATAGTTGGGCATTTGAGGAATTATATGATGCGGAGTACCATAAAATCCAAGACTATGTTACCAATAATTCTGGTTCCCGAAATGAAACGCAGGACGTATTTCAGGATGGGGTTGTTGTTTTACTTGAAAAAATAAAAACACCTGGATTTGAGTTTACTTGCCGTGTAGGAACCTACCTATACTCTTGTTGCAAAAATATATGGCTAAAGCAAATCAGAAAGTCTAACCGAATTGTAAACAACGATTATTTTGAGTACTATCCAACTACTGAAGTAGAATTTGATTTGGAACCTGTAAATCTAGATAATAAAATAAAAGTAATATTAGAAACACTCTCAGAGAGTTGTCTAAAGCTTTTTAAAGCGTTCTATTATGAATCTAAACTTGGGATGCAATCGCAAAAGAACTTGGGTACAATTCAACCAACTCTGCAAAAAATCAGAAGTATAAGTGTTTAAAAAAGATTGAAATCACTTAATATCCTTAGTGTTTAAAAAATTCTTCTACCACCAGCACTCTAGCTTAATAAAGCCATGTACTCTTCTGTTTAATAAACGACTACTTAAGCATCAAAACCTTTTAAAACCAAAGTTTTTTATACTAGCAATGAACCAACCATTAATTAGACCTTTTAAACATTAAAAAAAACTAGTTACCTGATTTATCGGAAATTTTAAAACAAAAAATCGGCGGGATTTTCAGCGACTTAAATGTGTTCGCTGAGACAACTGATCAAATCTCGAACGATTTGTTTGATAATTTGAAGAAATTATAACAGGACAATAAAGCATAAGTTCAATAGGCGTCAACTTAAGCACGTTTTAATTATTTCAAATGGGGATTGGCTTTCTATTCTTTTTTTCCATCAGCCGAGTGATTAGCGTTACTAGAGATCGTATTTTGAGTTTGACACCAATTTTCAAAACCTTGGTCTTATGTTTATAAAACACTACTATTTCAAAGTTTAACACATAAAAAAAGCCACTCAAAGAGTGGCTTTTTTTATGTGTTAATGAAAATATTTACTTTGTAATAACTACACCTGTTGTATAATTTTTTCCTTCAGAAAGAACTTTAACGAAGTATAATCCTCCATCAATATCAGTTGTTTCAAGCTGAATAACGTTTCCAGATTCTGAACTAATATTCTGAAACATTACTAATTGTCCAACAGAACTATACAGTTCAATAATGCTATTATTTACGTTAATATTTCCTAAATTAATATTTACAACATCACGAGCTGGGTTCGGATAAACAGCTATTACATTTGTAACAAGTTCTTTAGTATCGGTAGTAGTACCACAATCAGCAGATACCTCTACAGAAGCTCTTCCACACGCACCAGCTGATCCAGATTTGAAAACCCAGTTGTAAACACCTAGATGTGTTCCGTTTACCTCTGGATAACCCCATCCAGTAGGTAGGTTAACTCCCTTAATCTCTACAACTCCTTCGGAAGTGAATTTTGGATCACTGAAATCAACCCCTGACTGCGCTACATTGAATGTAAATGAACTTCCAATAAATGATATCTCATAGTTTCCTTCAGGGAATTCAAGGTCTAATTGAACTTTGTTTAAAGGATGTGTAGAACCAGAAACATATGAAATATCATCACCATTTAATTCTACAGTTTTTGTCAAGACAGCATTATTTGTACCTAATTCGTAAACTGTTACAACTATTGTATGAGAAACGTGGTTTTGCCAGAAAACAATATCAACAGACTCAAGAGTAACTTTGTCAAATGTGTTAACAACGACTCTGTAGTTATTCCAACCACCATCTGTTGACTGATTGGCCCAAGCAGTACCATTAACCGACTCACTACCTCCAAGTGAGACAGGAGGTCCACTCGGCTCTTGAACGTAGAACGTTTTTGTTTCCCCATCTTCTACAAGGTCACTATTAACAACAAATGATGCTCCAGTGCCTAAAACTTCTCCGTCTGAAGGAACATCATAAAATTTATATTCCCCTTCTCCGCCTGTAACAGTTAAGGTAACTTCATTAATTGAACTAGATGAACAGAACTCTCCACCATTAGAAGCTATAACTTCAAGAGTTTGAGCCCCACCATCAGATACAATAATCTCGTCAGATCTTAAGCAGTTGTCTATCGTAACTTCTGCTTTATATGTTCCCGGAGCATCTGTATTATATGTGCTCAAAATAGCACCGTCTATCTCAAAATCATCTTTATACCATTTGAGTGATTCTCCTGTTTCAAGTACAACATTAGCATCTAAGGTAGTAGATGTTCCTTGACAAAGACTAATATCATCACCAAGTTCAGGATTAGAACAGGTTGTTTCAGCAACTTCGACTACATCTTCTTCAGTACAAACTGATGGCCATCCCGGTCCCGAAACAACAATTTTGTAGGTACCAAGTGAGTTAGCTGTGTGTATCGTACCAGTAGAATTCCAAAATTCGACATCATTTTTATACCATTTAATAGTTTCTCCACTTTTAAGGGTAATGTTAGCATCTAAAGTAACCGGATCTCCCGTAAATGATTTATCGCTTCCAAAATTAGGTTTAGAGCATATAACGGCAACTACGACTTCATCTTCCTCCGTACAATCATCCCCTGTTAAAAGAACTTTATATGTTCCTACTTGAGTTGCAGTATAAGTTGTACCGGATGCACTCGGAATAAGATTCCCATCTTTATACCAAGCAATAGTTTCACCATCTTGAAGCGTGGTAATGTTCGAATTTAAAACAACAGAACTTCCAGTTAATTCTACAGTATCTTCTAATGCAGGTACCGAACATGTAGGTCCTTCTCCTTCATTATAAATAATAATCTCATCTTCTTTGTTACAACCAGGCCTTGTAGTAACAGCTTTATATGTTCCAGCCTCGGTTGCAGTGTAAGTTGTGATTGCTGCTACATCAATTAAAACATTGTTTTTATACCAAGCAATTGTCTCACCATCCGCAAGTGTAATATTAGCATCTAACTCTGCTGAACCTCCTAAAAGTTCTTTATCTTTTCCCAATGCAGGTTCTGAGCATATAAATACTTCAGCTGAAACAATAATTTGATCTTCCTTTGTACAATCTGTCCCTGTTACAACAACGTTGTAAGTACCAGTTGAAGTTGCTGTGTATGTTGTGCTTGTTGCTGCACTAATAATATTTCCATCTTTAAACCATGCAATCGTCTCATCAGTTTTAAGAGTAACATTAGCATCTAAAGATGCTGTCCCTCCAGAAAGTTCTTTGTCACTTCCTAATGCAGGAGTAGAACAGTTATTTACTACAACATTTTGAAAATCACAAGATGTGTACTTTACCATCGTACCTGCTGATCCATTACATAAAGTAGAATATCCATCAATGTCTTCATTTGAAATTTCAGTTGATGTAAACCCAACAAGTGACATGTAGTATTTATATAACTTTGATCTTAAAAGAGGTTTAGTATTTGAGCCACGACACTCTACATCACCGTTAATAATGTTTACAGTGTGTAAAAATCCTTTTTTACTCATTTTCGCACTGGAGTACGAAGTAGCTGACTCGTCATAAATCTCTTGCATTACTTGGTGACATGAAGGTTTAGGACATTGTGGTGTCATCCAGAACCAAATTGCACTTAATAATGCTAATTCACCATCTTGCTCTAATAAGTCAGGATCAGACACTAAACTTTTGTCATTATATAAGAATTCACTAAAATTCCCGTAATTATAAAAGTATGAAATTTGAATAGGCCCTCTTCCATAATAACATTTACCAGGTGCCGGTTGATAATCAATTGTTGAGCCTGTAGTATAACAGTTTGATGATTTTGAACTTCCAACACCTCCTGGTCCAAGTTCTCTTAACCAATGAAGTCCCCACGAACCATGGCTTCCATTTGGTTGATCACTTGCTCCTTTTGATGGATCTGGATCAACCCAACCACCAGTTGTTTCTTTTGTAATATTTGCTAAAAAAGCTGCTAGTTCTCTTTTATCATTGTAATCATTCCCTGTATTACAAAATGTTGAGTAGTCAACTGTATAATCAGCTCCAGCCCATGAAGAGGATGTTATAATATATGTCCATGATGAACCACCAGCCTTTGTAACAGCAACAGAGGTTCCTTGATTATCGGGACCAGAGGAAAAGGTTACAGAGTAATCTGAGATTTTATCTACAGCTGAAGTAAATCTAGCATATGAATAAAAATCATCCGTTGCTCCCTGAATATGACCAGCTTGAGCTCTGTTTGGGAATATAGTATTCCAGTCAGATGATGTGATTAAATTAGCAATGTTTAAATTGGCCGCATTGAGGCTAAAAACGCTCAAAATTGCCATTACGGAGGTTAGTAATATTTTCTTCATTGAATTTAGTATTAAGCCCACTAGAGGCTATTTAGTTCGACGTTTGCAAAGATACAAATTAAAATTATAGTAAAAATAAATCGGGACAGGGCTTACAAAAGCGCTTCATAATTAGAGTTTTTTGTCCAAAAAGAAGTTTGTTCTGATGCCTACCTGACTTAAACAGGGTACGCACCCTTTTTTCTTTTTATTGATACTTTACTAAAAATATACTAGATATAAATCCTATCCCTTTTACTTTATTAAGTATTTATTCTATTTCAAAATAAAAATTGTGGTAATAATTTTTGTCGTAACCATTAACACCATTCCAGCCGGATTCAATCATAACTTGAACAGTATCTTTTCCAACAAAGTCTGGTTTCGGCTGGTATTGATACACAATTTCAAAAAGATCATCTCTTGTTACTTCACTAAGAACGTGGTTTTTTCCTTGTATGGTTACGTTTCCACCTTCTTCGTCACCACTAAACCCCGTTTTGTAAACGTAAAGTTCACTTTGAGGTAAACTAATTTAATAAGTAGAGTAATACTTTACTAGTTTATTTTCTGTTTCTTTTTTACAAGAAGTGAAAACAATGCTTGCTAACAGAGTTAGCGTTAAGGCTGTAGTTTCATGTTTTTTAAACAATTAAGTTGACTTAAAGACGCTATGAATTTTAAAAAGGTTGCTTTAGCGTAACATATTTTATTTGATTCAATAGCAACGAACGAATTTTAGTGTCGTATTCTAATCAGTTATTTGTCCCCTTACAAGTAAAAGTCAAAATTAACTCCACGAATAAAGTATTACCCTCAAGTTTTGTCCTTATACTATTGCTGCATAAAGAACTATTTCTGCAGCACAACTACAAGTAATTATCGCTAAAAATTTTATTGTTTCCAATACTAAAAACCATAATGATAATTTATCAAATTTGCGAAGGTAGGAACTCAATAGATACTAATATGAACTATAATGACACTACCTCTAAAGAAGGTGTTCCATCTTCTAGCTGCAATGACTTGGCAAATTAGAGCTATAACCTGCAAAACATAGCTGAAGAACAGGTCGTTATCAAATAGAAGAAAAATTAGAAATACAAAAAGTCGCTGAAAATCAGCGACTTTTTGTATTTGTGGGCCCAAGGTCCCAAATATCGAACTTTTTGGAGGATGATATTATTGCTTTAACCCCTCCTTAGAATTTCTATTAAATCTTCATTAACATAAACTACTTGGCGTCCTATTTGGGTAGATTTTAAAACTCCAATTCCCTCTAGTTCTTTAAGGTAACGAGAAGCTGCTTTTCGTTCTACACCTATCTTTTCAACTACGTAATCAATCTTAGAATATGGTTGTTCAAATAGTAATTCAATCAATTCTTTTCTATAAACTTTAGGAGCTTTCTCTTTAACTACTTCAATAGTGGCATCAAGTAATTTTTTGATTGAATTTATCTTTTGAACTGTATTATTTGAAGTTTCTTCAACTGCTTTTAATATATATAAAATCCATTCTTCCCATTCGCCTGTTCTATTCACTTGATTTAATAATCTGTAATAGTCTGGTTTATGATCAATAATATATGAACTCAGGTATAAAATTGGAATATCTAAAAGATCATTCAGAATCAAGAACAATATATTCAGTATCCGTCCTGTTCTTCCATTTCCATCATAATAGGGGTGAATACTTTCAAATTGAAAATGTAATATCGCCAAATTAATAAGCGGCTGAACATCACTTTCAGTATTAAAATGGTCTAAGAAATTAGTCAGTAGTTCAAGTATTTCATTCTTGCTTTGTGGTGGAATATAAACCACTTCTCCTGTTTTATCATTTTTTAAAACGGTTCCTGGTGTACTTCTAACCCCAGCATTATTTTCGACTATAATACTTTGAATATCGTTTAAATCTGAAAACCGAATGAATCCCTTCTCTCTTATTAAATCAAAACCAAAAAAAATCGCTTTTCGATAATTAACAACTTCCTTTACAGCTGAATTTATAATTTTATTCGTTGAAAGAGCTTTGTAGAGTTCATCTTGAGTTGTTATTATATTCTCAATTCCTGAACTATCTTTCGACTCTTGTAATACAGCAGCATTTACAAGCATAGACTGATTTGGAATCGACTGCGCCACACCTTTTAACTCCCCCAACGCTCTCATAGCTTTGGCACTAGCTTTTAAAGTCGCAATAGTTTCAACTTTATCAATTGAAACTGGCAATTTATTCAAAAAAAAATGTGGTGTCTTTTGTCCCATATAATAACAATGTGTACCAAATATACTATTTTTGGTACACATAAAGCAAACGTGGGACTTTTTGGTACATAAACATAAATAGAAAATTAGACGGTCTTCTTGCACGGATAGATTTTCAAACAAAATAATCCGTGCAACAAGACCAAGCCCTAATGTTATTTTGATGAAAAAAAAGGACTTGCAACAAAAAGTAGGACAATTTTTTAAGACCTATGCTTCTTATTTAAACTTCGTTTTACTCTCTCATTCGATGGGATTGGGGCAAAACTACTAACTATAATGAGTGAAACTATCGATGCAACAAGACCTTCATCTTATCTACTCCTTAACCATTTACAAAGCTAAATTGCACCTGTTTTTTGAGAAAAAGTCTACCATGAAAGTCTACCATGAGGGCAAAAAAAAGAGTGTCACTTTCGTAACACTCTGATTATCAAGTGGGCCCACCTGGACTCGAACCAGGGACCCTCTGATTATGAGTCAGATGCTCTAACCAGCTGAGCTATAGGCCCGGAAGTTTTCACTTCTGGATTCCACATCTGCCCTTGCGGAGTTTTGTGGACGACAAAAGTACCTTTATAATTGGGATTACCCAAAAGTTTAATCTTATTTCTTTCTTTAGTGACTCAGAAACTAACTCTATTTATCCTTGTACTTGCAAACTACAAAGGACTTATTCTCTTACAATCGAAATACATTTGAATCTATAGCAATCCCCAAGGAGTAATAACATATCGATGTATTACTCGGTTACCTATTAGTATAATGTTCAATACACCTTATTAAACCATCATCGTAACACCTTAAAAAAGGGAGTAAGACACTCTTTAAAAGTAGTATATGAAAGGATCCTAGGGAATTGTTAGGGTTGATTTTAACCGCATTTAATGTTTATAACAAACACCAGCTCTAACCGAAAAAACATCTATAAGATGTCACTACAGACAACAGTAAAAATCACTGGCAGCCAATTTAGGCATTGCGTAAGTAAAGAAGGCGATTACTCGGTGAGTTTATGCAAGTTAAAGTAATGCTCTCCTTCCCCATCTTTAAGAATAAGTAATTTCAAATAATCATAACTTTCGCTGTACTTTTTTACAATTGCCCATTTATGGAATTCAGTTTCTTCTTCACCTTTCATAAATAACACGGAATCGTTTTCTACTTTATAGACGAACTCCTTTACATTATCTGCTTTGGCATCGCTAAAAGCATTCATGAAATCTATTACGCCACCACCAAGATGCATAACACCCTTATTGTTTTCATAAAAATTAAACTCAACTTTAACAGAAGACATAGCTAAAGATGCAATACCTTTTACAACGTTCACTACCTTATCATCTTTTTTATCAGAAGCTGTTATTTCATTAATAATAGAACTAAAGTCAGCGCTATATTTCCCTCGAAGATTTTCACTTTCAAAGACGTTAGCATCATTACTCTGATTACAACTTATAGAAAATATTACTAATGAATAAAAAAAGAGTTTATTTAACATGTTAAAGGTTTTAATTATCTCTAATAATTTTTGAACGGGAGGTTTTTTGATAAATCAATTTTATAGGTATAACTCACAATCAGGGTGCTTACCCAATAGCTCAATGAACTGTTTTTTGGCATCTTTTTTTAGGCTCTCCTTCTAAAGCCACCAACTTTAATGAATGGATATATCCATGTAATAAACCCCCTACTATTGTCTATTACTTGTTAATAAAATACTTTTTCAAAATGGGATTAAACACTTTATAAAAACATGACACAGTAAACATTTAAAATTCACCAGATCTGTTGAGTTTAATATCAATAATTTTGCATTAAAAAGCCCTCTGATAAACAAGAGGGCTTTTTAATTACCTACAACTTTCCCATAGCTCAGTAATAAATCTGTAGTAATAAGGGTAGGGAAATAAGATGAATATTCTTTAACTACATAAAAGTCGCTCAATCCCGTTTTTGATTGAGGCGCACAATAAAAACGTTTCCATCTTAAAAAGAATTCGTTCTTTTGTATTTATGAAGTTACAATCAACTCTTTTTATAATTTGCACGTTTATTCTTATTGTGGATGGTTTCTCCCAAAATTACGTGGACTTAGTTAAGGCTACGCATACTCAAATTCCAAATGCTGGTTTTGAAAATTCTGAGGCTTTAAGTACACCTATTACTCAGTCTAAAATTTTGACGAGTATTCCAATTAAAATTTCTGATTCTCTCACTTTTTTAACTGGAGTTGATTTTGAACTACATAGTTTGAAATTACATCCTATTTCTGAGCCTGTGAATTTAAATATTGTTACCGCTAAGGTTGGTTTAAATTTTAAACACAATAGCCGTTTATCAGGCACCTATATTCTTTTGCCAAAAATAGCATCTGATTTTGGGCACCTCAAAAGTAGCTTCCAAATGGGTGCCATTGCTTTATTTAAATACCAACTGAATGATCAAACCAAATTGGTGTTTGGGGATTATGTAAATAAAGAATTTTTCGGAATATTAAATGTTCCAATTTTAGGGGTGTATCATAAAAGCAAAAACGAAAAAATAGAGGTAGATGTAAAGTTCCCTATTGTTGGTTACGGTGATTATAAAATTCATAAAAACCTAAGAGTTGGAGCTGACTTCTTAATGATTGTTAGAACTTTTGATTTAGCTAAAAATAATATGAACGATTTTTATGTTCATACTTCATCCAATGAATTTGCTGCATACTTACAGTTTGACTTATTTAAAGAAGCTTTAGTGATTAAAGCTAAAGCTGTTTACTCTATGTTTGATTATGCCTTATATCAAGATAATGACCTTACCCCATTTGGCACATTTGGAGTTTATCCTGGTGATGAAAGAATACGATTAAATGGGAAGATATCCAGTGCTTTAGGTTTTAAAATTTCGGCTATTTATCGTTTTCAATTGGATTAACGCTTATTTCTTCAACACTCGTAATCCATTAGATTTAGTTTATAACTTTTCTCAAAAAAAACAACTCCTAATCTGCACCTTCGTACATTTAGGTATGGGCAGACGAAATCCTAATAAAAAAGCATACAATCCTTCGCAACCTAATGGTGGTGCTTCATCAAGAAGAAAACCAAAGAAAGCGGAAAAGATGGAAAAGGCTGAAAAAGCAGAAAAGCCAAAGAAAAGTAATTTAGATACTCCTGAAGGAATGACAAGATCCGTTCTTCAGGTTTTTCATAATAGCCCTGATAGAGGGTTCAATTTCAAGGAAGTTAGTAGAGTTCTTCGCGTAAGTAACAAAATGGACCGCGCCAGAGTTTTGGCTGTTCTTGAAGAGCTCGCTAAACAAAAATCTATTGAAGATCTTGGAAGAGGAAGTTATCGTTTTATGGACGTAAGGTCGGATGAAATTGAAGGGACGATTGATGCTACTCGTAAAGGTTCCGCGTACTTAATTGCTCCTGATAGAGACGAAGATTTGTTTATTCATGCTAAAAACATGAACAAAGCCCTTCATGGTGATACTGTGATGGTGAAAATTTCTACCAGTAGAAACAAGCCAGAAGGAATTGTAACAAAAGTGGTAAAAAGAGCCCGAACTCAATTTATTGGAACACTTCAATTAAATGATAAGTTTGGATTTTTAGTTCCTGACAATGAAAAGATTGCTATTGATTTATTCATTCCAAAAACAAAATTAAACGGTGCCTTAAATGGTGAAAAGGTAATTGGTGAAATCACGGATTGGCCGAATGATTCCAAAAATCCGTTTGGAAAAATAACAGAAGTTTTAGGTGAGGCTGGTAACAACGATGTTGTTATGCATTCGATTCTTTTTGAATACGATTTACCGTTTGAATTTCCTGCTGAAGTTGAAGCCGTTGCTGAAAAAATCAGTTTTGAATTGGATCCTGCTGAGATTAAAAAACGTAGAGATTTTAGAGACATTCTAACCTTTACAATTGATCCGCATGATGCAAAAGATTTTGATGATGCATTATCGTTTCAAAAATTGCCAAATGGTAATTACGAAATCGGTGTTCACATTGCAGATGTTTCACATTACATGCAACCTGGTGGGATTTTAGATGTTGAGGCTTACGATAGAGCAACATCAGTTTATTTGGTGGATAGGGTTGTTCCTATGCTTCCTGAGAAACTTTCGAATGGTGTTTGTTCGTTACGTCCTAATGAAGAAAAATTCACGTTCTCTTCTGTTTTTGAAATAGACGATAATGGAAGAGTTCAAAACGAATGGTTTGGTCGTACAGTAATTTATTCTGATAGAAGATTTACGTACGAGGAAGCGCAAGAAATTATAGAAACTGGTGAAGGTGAATTGCACGAGGAAATTGGCATAATGGATAAGATTGCCAAAAAGATGCGTGACGAACGTTTCAAATCGGGTGCAATTAGTTTTGATCGAGTTGAAGTGAAGTTTCACTTAGATAGAGAAGATAATGCAACCCCTACTGGTGTTTACTTTAAAGAGGCGAAAGACTCGAATAAGTTGATTGAAGAGTACATGCTTTTGGCAAACAAAAAAGTGGCTCAGTTTATTGGAGATAAGCGCAAGCATAAAAATCCAAAAACGTTTATATACCGAATTCATGATGTGCCGAAGCCTGATAAATTTGATCAGTTCGCCAACTTCATCACCCGTTTTGG
>TARA_B110000261_G_scaffold47348_1_pt1 | contig 17502 bp, 16 predicted proteins | sample TARA_B110000261 | Tara Oceans TARA_B110000261 (sample SAMEA4397705) | marine metagenome | biome: Polar Biome; feature: [DCM] deep chlorophyll maximum layer (ENVO:01000326); material: water (ENVO:00002006), including particulate matter (ENVO:01000060) such as... | depth 20 m | reverse complement strand
AAAGAAGGTGATAAGAAAATTCCTTATTTCGTTGGTAAAACATTTGTTGGAGCAGATTTAGTTGGAATTCGCTACGAGCAATTAATAGCAGGACCATTACCTTACCAAGAAGCTGCTCAAGCATTCCAAGTAATTAAAGGAGATTTCGTAACAACTGAAGACGGTACTGGTATCGTTCACATCGCACCAACATTTGGAGCAGATGATGCATTAGTTGCAAAAGAAGCTGGAGTTCCTCCAATGTTAATTTTAGACGAAAAACAAAACCCTGTACCATTAGTTAATTTACAAGGTCGTTTCGTTCAAGAAATGGGCGGAGAATTGGGAGGGATGTTCGTGAAAAACGAATATTATGATGCTGCAGATCGCCCAGATAAATCGGTTGATGTATTAATCGCAATCCAATTAAAAATAGATAATAAGGCTTTTAAGGTTGAAAAATACGAGCACAGTTACCCACATTGTTGGAGAACTCACAAGCCAGTATTGTATTATCCATTAGATAGCTGGTTTATTAAAGCAACGAAGGTAAAGGCAAGAATGACTGAGTTGAACAAAACAATTAACTGGAAACCTGAATCTACAGGAACTGGTCGTTTTGGGAATTGGTTAGAAAATGCAAACGATTGGAATTTATCACGATCACGTTACTGGGGTATTCCAATTCCAATTTGGAGTAACGAAGAAGGAGACGAGCAAATTTGTATCGGATCGGTAGAAGAATTAAAAGCTGAATGTGAAAAAGCGGTAAAAGCAGGGTTTATGGATGCAAATCCATTAGCTGAATTTGCTGTTGGGGACATGAGCACTAAGAATTATGACACATTCGATTTACATAAAAACTATGTGGATGCGATTACATTAGTTTCTCCAACGGGAAAACCAATGCAAAGAGATCCGGATTTATGTGATGTTTGGTTTGATTCAGGATCTATGCCTTACGCGCAATGGCACTACCCATTTGAAAACAAAGAATTAATAGATGAAAACAAAGCTTTCCCAGCTGATTTTATTGCTGAGGGAGTGGATCAAACACGTGGATGGTTTTATACCCTTCATGCAATTGCAACAATGTGTTTTGATTCTGTTGCATATAAGAATGTTGTAAGTAACGGATTGGTTTTAGATAAAACCGGTCAGAAGATGAGTAAGAGTAAAGGGAACGCAGTTGATCCTTTTTCAACACTATCTACTTACGGTCCTGATGCAACGCGTTGGTACATGATGAGTAATTCTCAGCCTTGGGATAACTTAAAATTTGATTTAGAGGGAATTAAGGAAGTGCAAAGAAAGTTTTTCGGAACAATCTATAATACTTACCAATTCTTCGTTTTATACGCGAACATTGATGGATTTGATTACAGTCAGAAGGATATTGAATTATCTAAACGACCAGAAATCGATCGTTGGATTCTTTCAAAATTAAACAGCTTAGTAAAAGTCGTGGACGACGCTTACGGTGATTACGAACCAACAAAAGCTTCCAGAGCGATTCAAGAATTTGTTTCAGAGCAATTATCTAACTGGTATGTAAGGTTATGTAGAAGACGTTTTTGGAAAGGTGAATATACAGAAGACAAGATCTCTGCATACCAAACATTGTATAAATGTTTAGAGACTGTAGCACAATTGTCCGCTCCTGTAGCACCATTTTTCATGGATAAGCTATTCTTGGATTTAGATGCAGTTGGTAAAAAGCATAACGTGGAATCAGTCCATTTATCAAACTTCCCAACCGTAAACGAATCTTATATCGATATCGATTTAGAAGAGCGTATGGAAATCGCACAAAAGATTTCTTCTATGATTTTAGGAATGAGAAAGAAGAACAGGTTAAAAGTTCGTCAGCCTCTTGCTAAAATAATGGTGCCGATTTTAGATGAAAAATTCGAGCGTCAAATTGAAGCTGTAAAGGATTTAATTCTTTCTGAAGTAAACGTAAAATCATTAGAATACTTAAAAGAAGATTCTGGGATTTTAGTAAAAAAGGTAAAGGCCAACTTTAAATTGTTGGGTAAGAAGTTTGGTAAACAAATGAAGTCGGTTGCGGGTGCAATTGCTCAATTTGATCAAGCGGATATTGCTACAATCGAAAGAGACGGGAAATACGTTTTAACAATTGAAGGAAACCCAGTGGTATTGCTGGAAGAAGTTGAAATTTCTACCGAAGATATTCCAGGTTTATTAGTGGCTAATGAAGGTAAATATACTGTTGCTTTGGATACTGAATTAACACACGAATTAAAAGAGGAAGGTGTTGCAAGAGAATTAGTTAATAGGATTCAAAACCTGAGAAAAGAAAGAGAATTCGATTTGATGGATAACATCAGTTTAGTGATAAAAGAGGTTGATGGAATCGCGAATGTAATTAATAACTATAAAAATTACATCTGTAGTGAAACTTTAGCGACCAAAGTAGAGTTACTAAGAGAAATAAGTTTAGATGCATTTGAGGTTGAGTTAGATGAGAATTTAATTACTTCAATTGACATCCAAAAAGTTTAATCATTTAATACCGGTTATCATGAGTGAAATAGCAAGATATTCAGACGGAGAATTAACGAACTTTAAAGCGTTAATAGATGAGAAGATTGAAAATGCAGAGAAGGATTTAAAACATTTTCAAAGTCAGTTAGATTTTTCAGGAGGAAATTCTGGAAATGAAACAGGTAAAAAAGTGGGGTCCATGGAGGATGGGTCAGAAGCTTTGGGCAGAGAAAAAATAGCTCAATTGGCGCACAGACAACGAAAATTTGTTCAGCATTTAAAAGCGGCATTGGTTCGTATTGAGAACAAAACGTATGGTATTTGCAGAGAGTCGGGTAAATTAATCTCAAAAGAAAGATTAAAAATTGTGCCACATACAACTTTGTCTATTGCCGCAAAGAATGCGCAACAAAAAGATGATGAATAAAGAATACATTTTAAACTATATTTGTAAGAGGAGACTGTATTAGTCTCCTTTTTTGTTGTAATCTGTTAATTATTTATAGTGAGGAAAAGATTTATAATAGCCTTTATTACAATTTTCGCAATATTGTTTTTTGATCAATTGATTAAAATAAATGTTAAGTTGAATTTTTATTACGGAGAAAGTATTCCGTTTATTGGCGACTGGTTTAATATTCATTTTGTAGAAAATCCAGGAATGGCCTTTGGGTGGGAGTTTCCGTTTTTAAGCAAAGAACAAGCAAAAGTGTTATTAAGTTCGTTTAGATTAGTAGCTATTGGAGTAATTTTTTATTACTTAATAGGCTTAGTAAAACGAAAAGTATCAACAGGTTTAATTATCAGTATTTCCTTAATATTTGCAGGTGCATTTGGAAACATTATAGATAGTTTAGTTTATGGCTTAATCTTTAGTGATAGTCCACAATATATGTCGGTAGTTGCAGAAGTAGTGCCATTTGGAGACGGTTATGCATCCTTTTTAACAGGTAAGGTTGTAGATATGTTTAGCTGGAGCTTTTTTCCACCAATATTCAATTTAGCAGATATGGCAATTTCGTTTGGAGTAGGTTTAATTATCGTCTTCCAAAGAAATGTTTTTCAAAATGAATTTTTTTCAAAGAAAAAGGGAGAGCTCCAACAAGAAAATGAGCCCTCTGAATCGGGAGAAAATCCTTCATAATAAAGTTTTTAATTAACTCTTAAAACCCTGAAAAAAATGGTTATTTTTGGGGAAATTCTTTTAATAAATGGGTTTAAAAGCAAAGGCTGCTGCAATATACGCTAAGCGTCAAGCCAAGAAAATCAAAAAATGGTCGGATAATGCTGTTGAGGTTCAAGATAGAACCTTAAAAATGTTGATATCCAAAGCTTCCAAAACAGAATTTGGAAAAGATCACAATTTCAGCGCCATTAAGAATTATAAAGACTTTAAAAAGAACGTTCCTGTTCAAGATTACGAAGGACTAAAATCATACGTGGAAAAAGTTGTAGAGGGTAAACCTGATGTACTTTGGCCAGGATTGCCATTGTACTTTTGTAAAACTTCAGGCACAACTTCAGGTGTAAAATATATTCCAATATCAAAAGAATCCATGAAACATCACATTGATGCCGCAAAAAATGCGCTGTTGATGTACATGGAAGAAACAAAACGAACGGAATTTGTAGAAGGTAAAATGATTTTCTTACAAGGTTCTCCAGTTTTGGATAAAAAAGGAAAAGTACCCTTTGGAAGATTAAGCGGAATTGTTGCGCATTATGTTCCGGGTTATCTTCAGAAAAACAGATTACCTTCTTTGGAAACTAATTGTATTGAAGATTGGGAAACTAAATTGGAGAAAATCATCGATGAGACAATTGATGAAGATATGCGCTTGATTAGCGGAATTCCGCCTTGGGTTCAAATGTATTTTGAAAGAATTGAAGCGAGAACGGGAAAAACCATTCAAGAGGTATTCCCAAATTTCACATTATTCGTACAAGGAGGAGTAAACTACAAACCTTACCAACCAATTTTTGATAAGCTGGTTGGTAAAAGAGTACCAACAATTGAAGTATATCCGGCTTCTGAGGGATTTATAGCATTTCAAGATTCCCAAAGTCGTGAAGGACTGTTATTAAACGTTGATGCTGGTATTTTCTTTGAATTTATTCCAGCAGATAAATTTTTTGATGAAAACCCACCAAGATTAAGTTTAAAAGATGTTGAGCTAGGTGTAAACTATGCGATAATTTTAAACACAAACGCAGGTTTATGGGGTTATAACATAGGCGATACAGTTGAGTTTACATCAATTAAACCTTATAGAATTATTGTGTCAGGAAGAATTAAGCATTTCATCTCTGCATTTGGTGAGCATGTTATCGGTAAAGAGGTTGAAGCAGCAATGATTAAAGCTTGTGGCACAACTAAAGCTGAGGTAGTTGAATTTACAGTTGCTCCACAAATTGATGGAGGAGAAGGAGGTTTACCTTACCATGAATGGTTTGTTGAATTTGGGAAGGAACCAAACGATATGGCTGATTTTTCGAAGATTATTGATGATGAAATGCAAAGTCAAAATGTGTATTACAAAGATTTAATTGAAGGAAATATCTTAAAACCAATTGTGTTGTGTCCTTTAAAAAAGGATGGATTTATTGATTACATGAAATCAATTGGAAAATTAGGAGGACAAAATAAAGTTCCACGATTGAGTAACGATCGTAAAATCGCAGACCAACTTTCAAAGTTAAGAGCTTAATGGAGGAAATTAAGAAAAGGAAAGTAGCTATTTTAGGGTCTTCAGGATCAATAGGAACGCAAGCGCTAGAGGTTATTAAAGAACAAGCTCATTTATTTGAAGTTGAAGTTTTAACCGTAAACCGAAGTGCAGATTTGTTAATTGAACAAGCTAAAAAATTCAAACCAAATGCTGTTGTTATTGTTGACGAAACTCAATACCAAAAAGTCAATGATGCACTTTTTGAAGAAGACATCATGGTTTATGCCGGAGCAGCAGCTTTAGAACAAGTTGTTCAGTTTAAACAAGTTGATATTGTATTAACAGCCTTAGTTGGATATGCAGGTTTGAAGCCAACAATCGCAGCCATTAATGCAGGAAAAGATATTGCTTTAGCAAATAAAGAAACATTAGTCGTTGCGGGTGAACTAGTAATGAACTTAGCCAAAGAAAAAGGCGTTAATATTTTTCCAGTAGACAGCGAGCACTCAGCTATTTTTCAGTGTTTAACTGGAGAATACATGAATCCAATTGAAAAGATTGTTTTAACCGCTAGTGGTGGTCCTTTTAGAGGGAAAACTACCGAAGAGTTAAAAACAGTTACTAAAGCGCAAGCACTTAAACATCCTAACTGGGATATGGGTGCTAAAATCACCATCGATTCTGCAAGCCTTATGAACAAAGGTTTAGAGGTGATTGAAGCAAGATGGTTGTTTGATTTAAAGCCCGAACAAATTGATGTTATCGTACATCCTCAAAGCATTATTCATTCCCTTGTTCAATTCGAAGATGGGAGTATGAAAGCGCAATTAGGATTACCGGATATGAAGCTGCCCATTCAATACGCAATGGGCTTTCCAAAGCGATTAAAAAACAATTTTACAAGATTTAACTTTTTAGATTACCCTCAGCTTACTTTTGAAGCTCCTGATAAGAAAACTTTTCGTAATCTTACACTTGCTTTTAAAGCACTTGACCAAGGCGGTAACATGCCTTGTATTTTAAACGCTGCAAATGAAGTTGCAGTAGCCGCCTTTTTAGATGATAAGGTTGGGTTTTTACAAATGAGTGATGTTATTGAAGCGTGTATGAATGACGCCCAATTTATAGCAAAGCCTCAGTTAGAAGACTATGTAAGTACTGATACTGAAGCAAGAGCAATCACAAACAGAATTATTGAAACATTATAATGGAAATTTTTACTAAAGCAGTCAGCTTAATATTTAGTCTTTCAATCCTTGTAGTACTACATGAGTTAGGACATTTTATTCCAGCTAAATTATTTAAAACAAGAGTAGAAAAGTTCTATCTATTTTTTGATCCATGGTTTTCTTTGGTAAAAAAGAAAATTGGAGGAACAGTTTACGGAATCGGTTGGTTACCGCTTGGAGGATATGTTAAAATCGCCGGAATGGTTGATGAAAGCATGGATAAAGAGCAAATGAGTAAGCCACCGGAGCCTTGGGAATTCAGATCTAAAAAAACATGGCAGCGTTTAATTATTATGCTTGGTGGAGTTACTGTTAATGCTTTATTGGCATGGGTGATTTATAGTTTTTCATTGTTTACATGGGGTGCTGAGAAAATGCCATTGGTTAATTTAGATAATGGAATTGCTTGCACGCAAATTGCGTTAAACAATGGCTTTAAAGATGGTGATGTTCCAGTATCTATTAATGGCGAAAAGTTTGAGTATTTTTCTCAGTTTAGCGAAGAGTTATTGTTAAATGATGAAGAGAAATTAGTTGAGGTTATTAGAAATGGTAAATCACATACATTTAATCTTTACGGAGAGTTTGGAGACCACGCTTTGGATTCGGGTATCCAAAGAATTGTTGGGGCAAGGATTCCGTTTATCGTATCTGTAGTTCCAACATTAGAACAAACCGAAACAGCAACACCTGCACAAGGTGTATTTGAAGCAGGTGATCAAGTAATTAAAGTAAATGGAGATGCAACGCCGTTTTCTGTTGATGTTAGAAGAAAACTTTCAGCAGCTAATAAGCCAGAGATGAACTTTACAGTTTTAAGAGCAGGTGATACAATACAATTACAAACTCAATTAGGTTGTGATAAATTATTAGGTGTTGGATTATCGGGTACGGGTACTTTCTTAAAGTATGTTCATTATGATTACTCTTTACTAGAGTCCTTTCCTGCAGGCTTTGAAAAAGCCGTTGATGTTTTAGGAAGTTATGTTCGTCAGTTTAAAAAAGTAGCAAGACATGCTGATAGTTTAGGTGGATTTGGAGCATTAGGGAGTTTATTCCCTGAAAGCTTTTCAGACGCTGATTACTGGCAAAAATTCTGGAGTATTACAGCATTATTGTCTGTGATCTTAGCCTTTATGAATTTATTGCCCATCCCTGCATTAGATGGAGGACATGTGATGTTCTTGTTATATGAAATGATTTTCAGAAGAAAACCAGGTGAGAAATTCATGGAATATGCTCAAATGTCTGGAATGATACTGCTGATGGCATTAATGCTTTATGCAAATGGAAATGATTTAATTAAAGCCGCCTTTGGAGGTGATGATGCACCACCAAAAGATTGTTGGGAACAAACAAAATAAATTACAAAAACGCCATTCGATTTCCGAATGGCGTTTTTGTTTACACTAGTTTATCTTAACCGCAGAAGCAGAAGCAGAAGCAGAAGCAAGAATAAGGAAGCCCAAGTAATGCGTGAAATGAAGGGACAGAAATCGTATATAAGCATTGTCATTCCGTTCTTGAAACGGAACCCCCAAGAAAAGGAGATAAGTTCTTTAAAGTAACCTCGTTATCGTTAAAATCTGAAAGTTCATGTATAACATCATTCTCACATAAGAAATAACCAAAGCAACTAGGATAATGCGCAATAAGAATGAATAGTAGTGAAGCCTAAGTATTGTCATTCCGTTCTTGAAACGGAACCCCCAAGAGGATGAGATAAGGCCTTAAAAGCAATCCAAAATCAACAAATTAGAAAAGATAACATCAGGTTACACTTTCTTTAAGAGCAGAGTGTTAAACTCAATCAAAAATGTAATAGGAAACTTTAAAAGCTAGGGGTTATGGTTGTTCGGAACTTCTTTTTCTCCTTCAACAAAGGAACATTAAACCCAAATAATAAAGTGTACTCACCAAAAAAGAAATGCTGACTAGCTTTATCTGATTTTCGCATTGTTGGCTGAATGTTTGGCATATGAATAAAGCCACCTTTTACTTCCGATTGAACAAAGAAATAATCCCAGAACCTTAAATTTAACCCATATTTAATATCTAGTCCATATCCCGCAATTTGAAAATCATCATAGCGATCGAGTCCGAGAAGAGTAGAGTTTGTTTTTGGAAGTATAAATCCAGCCCCAGCACCTCCGAGTCCTTGTAAAATAATCTTGTCTTTCCAAGATACTAAACTGTGCCAATAGTTAATTTCTGAATTTATATAGTTTAATCCATCACTATGTTCAAACTTTAAAAACTCACGTGTCATTTCAATTTCATCGTTGTTATAAGTACCGTCATAAGAACCACCAGTATTAATTTTTCCAGTAACAGATAGATCTTGAAATTGTTTAGTTACATACTTCATGTGATCCACACCAAAATTGATACTTATATGATCGTTAATAAAATAACCAAATTTTGTATTTGTTTGAGGAATTGTTAAGTTTTCAGGAAGAAAATATGCTGCCCATCCAAAAGGTGTTTGCCGGTCGTATGCTTTTACATCATTAATCGTAAAATCAAATCCTTCACCCTTAAATGAAATGTCAGATTTAGTGTATGCATCTCTATTGTACCCCCAATAAAAATAAAGCTTGCCCTTGTTTTTCACTTTAAAATTAAACAAAGACCAATCGCCAGATGTTGTGTCATTATTAGAAAATACACTTAAGCTTAAAGATAAAATTAATAGTAAAATCAAATTTCTCATGACAGCAGTTTGAAGTGTAAATTTACTATTAATTATAGTTTGTACACAGATAAACGAATTTAGAAGGAAAGTTGAATCATAAAACAAGGTTTTGATTATCTTTACTTCACGAAAAATATATTAAGATGAATATTCCAGCTGAATTAAAATATACAAAAGATCACGAATGGGTAAAACTTGAAGGTGATGTTGCAACAATAGGAATTACTGATTTTGCTCAAGGTGAATTAGGTGATATCGTTTATGTTGAAGTGGAAACAATTGGTGAGACTTTAGAAGCTGAAGAAGTTTTTGGAACTGTTGAAGCAGTAAAAACTGTTTCAGACTTGTTTTTACCATTAGCTGGTGAAGTTTTAGAATTGAACGCAACGATCGAAGATACTCCTGAAACGGTTAACGAAGATCCTTATGGAGAGGGTTGGATGATTAAAATGAAAGTATCAGATGTAGCAGCTTTTGAAGCGCTATTATCTGCTGATGATTACAAAGAGTTGATTGCCTAATAAAAACGTTTTTATTAATGCCTTTAGTTTAAAGAAATTTAACGCTTTTTTAGTGTAAGCTTCCTTGATTGTTTAGCAAATTCGATGTGTATATTTCGGCAACACCTCCTGTAATTATCATCGTCAGGACTATTAACCCAAACGCTAAGTACCCTGATTTAGAGTTTTTAAACCTTAAATCTGGCAATAATATTATAATCCCTCAGCACCCACTGGGGGATTTCTTTTTTTAAGCGAGGTTGTTTTAGAACGGAGTAGATTAAAGTTTAGGTTTGAAAATTCATATCGAATGTTGAATCTTTTAAAAATGTAATTACAAGCTCTTCGACTACGCTCAGAGTGACAACTACATCTTTACGATAAATTCGCCCTTCTCTGTGTTCTGTCAGTCTGAGCGTAGTCGAAGACATCGTCCATCAAACTTAATTTTGCAGTAATTGTATAGTACCTCGAATGATCTAAACCAAAACATTTTTCACTCTTCCAACCTTACCATCATCCAGCATAACCTTAATTCCATGAGGATGCTGTGGTGATTTCGTTAAAAGCTTTTTAACTCTACCAGCCGTTAGCTCTCCAGTTTTTTGATGATGCTTTTGTACGATTTCAACCTCGTAACCAAACTTTATGTTTTTTCTGTATTTCCCGTCTGTTTCGTCCATATTATTAATTTTTGGACATAAAAAAGGGCGGGCATAAAACCCGCCCCCATAATTATGTATTGCTGTCTAACCTAATTCAGTTTTAATAGCGTTAATTAAAAGGTCACATTCTTTTTTGGTAATGTTCATTGGAGGCAATAATCTTAAAATATTTGGATTACCACAACCACCAGTGAATATTTTATGTTTCGTTAATAAAGCCGATCGAAGCGCTTTTCCATCACCCTTAACAACCAAACCTAACATTAAACCTCTACCTGTAATTTTTTCAATCGCTTTAATTTTCGAAAGCTCTTCCGTAAGATAGCTTCCTAAGCTCTTAGCGTTATCTAGTAAGTTTTCTTGCTCAATGATATCTAAAACTGCAGTTGCTGCAGCACAAGCTAAGTGATTACCTCCAAAAGTAGTTCCTAACAAACCATAGCTTGCTTCGAATTTAGGATTGATAATAATTCCTCCAATAGGAAAACCATTACCCATTCCTTTTGCCATCGTTACAATATCAGCTTGAATACCCGAAGCCTGATGTGCGAAGAAATCTCCCGATCGTCCAAAGCCACTTTGAACTTCATCCAAGATTAAAACAACACCATACTTGTCAGCTAAATCTCTAAGCCCCTGTAAAAACTCACTCGTTGGCTCGATAATACCAGCAACACCTTGAATACCTTCAACAATAATACCCGCAACATCACCTTCTGACAAAGCTTCTGATACAGCGTTAAGATTGTTTAAAGGCAAGTATTTAGTATTAATAGCTCCGTTAAATTCAGATTTTAACTTAGGGCCATCGGTTACTTGTAAAGCGCCTGATGTTCTTCCATGAAACCCTTTTTGAAAAGCTAAAATTTTAGAGTTTGCAGTTTTAAAACTAGCGACTTTTAACGCATTTTCAACTGCTTCAGCTCCACTGTTACAGAAAAACAAGCTGTAATTATCGTACCCTGAAACTTTCCCCAACTTTTCAGCAAATTCAACTTGAAGATTGTTGATTACAGAATTAGAGTAAAAACCAATGTTATTTAATTGGTTGGTAATTTTCTCAACATAATAAGGGTGAGAATGACCCACAGATATTACAGCGTGACCACCATAAAAATCTAAATATTCAGTTCCTTCTTTATCATAAAGATAAGCGCCTTGAGCCTTTACAGGTTCAACTTGAAAAAGAGGATATACGTCAAATAATTTCATTGTAATTTTCGTTTTTGATCACTTCAAAATGATCAATGATTAAAATTAAAAGGCGACTGTTTTTAAACGAAGACCAGCTTTTTCTTCTAACCCAAACATTAAATTCATGTTTTGAACAGCTTGTCCTGAAGCACCTTTCAGTAAATTGTCAATTGCACTTTGGATGTAAATATTGCCATCATGCAACTCAACTTGAAGCACGCATTTATTTGTGTTTACAACCTGCTTTAAATCAAGTGCAGCATCTACAAAATGCACAAAAGGGTGTTCTGCGTAAAAGTCTTTGTACAACTGCCTAGCCTCCTCCAATGTTCCATCAAATTTAGTGTAAACACTTGCTAAAATTCCACGTGAGAAATTTCCACGGTAAGGAATGAAGTTTACAGCCTTATCAAAACTAGGTTGTAAATGTTTTAGAGTAGCCTTGATTTCTTTTAAATGTTGGTGAGAAAACTGCTTATAAACACTAATATTTCCAGTTCTCCATGAAAAATGGGAAGTGTCACTTGGTACTCTTCCCGCTCCTGTAGAACCTGTTACAGCGCTTACATGAATATCATCCGAAATTTTCCCAGCCTTAGCCAAAGGAAGTAACGTAAACTGAATTCCAGTAGCAAAACAACCAGGGTTGGCAATTTTTGTTGCCGATTTTATTGCTTCTCTTTGAAATTCAGGTAATCCGTAAACAAATCCAGATTTATCACTTTCAAACTCTTCAATTGAATGACGGAAATCGGTACTTAAATCAATTATTTTTGTGTTTTCAGAAATCGTATTGTCTTGTAAGAATGTTTTTGAAGTCCCATGCGGTAAACACAAGAATAAAACATCAACCTCCAATAATTCATTCGTAAAAACTAAATCAGTTTCCCCTAATAAATCCTTGTGCGTATTGTGAACTGGGTTTCCAGCTTGCGAAGTACTGTAAACGTATTTTATATCAACGTTAGGGTGGTTAATGATGATTCGTAATAATTCACCACCTGTATATCCAGCACCTCCTGCAACTCCAACCTTTATCATGATAAAGAATTTTAAATTTTGAAGTTCAAATTTTGAATGATCGAGACCGTTTAAAATTTAAACTTTAATATTTTTAATTAATCTAATATTGATCCGTTTACTGCATTGAAAATAATGTTTGGAACTGCAGCGATTTTAGAAAAACCTCTAACATCATCACCGTTCCAAAGTGTATTAATTTCACCGTATTGTGCAGCATCACTATTCATTAAATCATGCTTACTTTCAATTCCTAATACTTGGAAATGGTTTGGCGATAATTTAACCCTAGCTGTACCAGTAACATACTTTTGAGTGTCTTGCAAAAACGTTTCAATGTTACGCATAACAGGGTCTAAATACTGCCCTTCATGTAACAAGTTTCCGTACCAGTTTGCCAATTGTTCTTTCCAGTACAATTGCCATTTAGCCAATGTATGCTTCTCTAAAGTATGATGGGCTTTTATGATAATTAACGGTGCAGCAGCTTCAAAGCCAACTCTACCTTTAATTCCAACAATTGTGTCACCAACATGAACATCACGTCCAATTCCGTACTGACAAGCAATTTCGTTTAATTTATTAATTGCCGAAACAGGATCTAACTCCTCTCCATTAATCCCAACAACTTCACCTTCTTTAAAAGTTAATACAACCTCTTCAGAATCGGTTTTTTGAATTTGCGATGGAAAAGCATCTTCAGGCAAAAACTGATCAGAAGTTAAGGTTTCTCTTCCTCCAACAGATGTTCCCCAAATACCTTTATTAATAGAGTATTCAGCTTTACTCCAATCTCCTTCAACACCATGTTTCGTTAAGAAATCAATTTCTTCCTGACGTGTTAAATTGTTATCACGAATTGGAGTGATAATTTCAGCTTGAGGGTAAATAATATGGAAAGCCATATCAAAACGAACCTGATCATTACCAGCTCCAGTACTACCGTGAGCAATAGCATCGGCACCCAATTCCTTCGCGTATTGCGCAATTGCAACCGCTTGAAAAATACGTTCAGCACTAACAGATAATGGATAAGTATTATTTTTTAAGATGTTCCCGAATATTAAGTATTTAATACACTTATCGTAAAACTTTTGCGTAACTCTAATCGCCTTATAAGAAGCAACACCAATTGTACTGGCTCTCTTCTCTACAAAAGCTAATTCTTCTTCCGAAAACCCACCCGTATCAACCAATACGGCATGAACTTCATATCCTAAATCTCCTAAGTATTTTACACAGTAAGTAGTATCTAAACCACCACTGTATGCTAAAACTACCTTTTTCATCACTTAAAATTATACGCAGAACACTGCAATTATAAGGTGCAAAGTTAAGAATTAAACGGCAGTTAGGGGCAGTATAGCATTGGTTATTTTGATGTGTAGATATAGGTGCAGAAATAGGAATAATGATGCTTATCTTTAAGCCATGTTCGAAGCGCCAATTAATTTGCCACAAAAAAGATTAAAAGCCACTTGGGAAAAACATGATTTGGTTTTTAAACGCCCGGCAAAAACATCTCGTGAAACCTTTAAAACAAAGGATACTTATTTGCTTAAAGTTGGTTTTAAGGACGAGGCAATTAAAGGTGTTGGAGAATGTAGTCCACTCTGGAGTTTAAGCATTGATCCGCAGGAGAATTACAGCGAAAAACTAACCTGGGTTTGCGATCATATTAACAATTGGCAAAGCTTTATTTACAGCTCCGATTTAGCCGATTATCCAAGTATACAGTTTGGATTGGAGATGGCCTTATTGGATTTGCAAAACGGAGGAGAACAAGTAATTTACCCATCAGATTTTACCCTGGGAAAAACAAATATAGAGATTAACGGGTTAATTTGGATGGGTGATTATGAGTACATGACCCAACAAATTGAAGCTAAAATTGCAGCCGGATTTAAATGCGTAAAACTAAAAATTGGCGCAATCAATTGGGAAAAGGAAAAAGCATTATTGCAAAGTATCCGAAACCGATTTTCGGCAGATCAAATAGAATTACGTGTTGATGCCAACGGAGCTTTTGATTCAGCAACAGCAATGGAAAAACTACAAGTATTGGCTGATTTACAAATTCATTCCATCGAACAACCTATCCTGGCGAAACAATGGGATAAAATGAAAGCTCTGTGTGCCAAAACACCAGTTCCAATTGCATTAGATGAAGAGTTAATTGGTGTGAAACAGTACGCCGAAAAAGAAGACTTATTAAAAACCATTAAACCACAATACATCATTTTAAAACCAAGTTTAATAGGTGGGATTAAATCCTGTAATGAATGGATTAAAATTGCCGAAGAAAACAACATCGGCTGGTGGGCAACATCAGCTTTGGAAGGGAATGTAGGTTTAAGTGCAATTGCGCAATTCGCCTATCAAACAGGCAATCAAATGCCACAAGGGTTAGGTACTGGACAGTTGTTTGAATCGAATTTCGAAACGCCAATTACTCTGGAAGGTAATACCGTAATTTTTAAGTCGTAATGAACGAATTCTTTGTGAATATTGCGGAAGAGAATTTATTGAAAATAAGAAATTCAGTTTCAGAGTCTTTAAATTATGACGAGTTTATTTGCGATGATGAGCATGGTATTGATCAAAGAGATATCATAGAATTTCTAGAAAAAAACAGTTTCATCGAAACCGACAAAGATCCGGAAGTGTTTTATTTAACTAATGATACATACGATATACTTGACGAGGGAAATATTTACACGGAAATTTTTGAATTGCTGGATTCTGAAAATGACGAAGATTATGATGATGAAAGTAATTTTGGATATAATGACACAAAACTAGAACTGTCAGATGGAGAATTAAACGAGCTTGTCGCAAAAAACAAATCGGAAAAAATCCAGCGTAAGGTTGCTGGTTACATTACTTTCATCTTGATTCTAATTGTAGTTGGGGTTATATCTTATTATTTGAAGGGTTCTAAGGAATCAAATGGTTTAGATGAAAATTTGTTGAAAGAGATTAAGAATCAACTCGATAAGATCGATCTTAGGGAATATAAAAAATAAGATCGATTGAGTAATTAGACTGATTTTGGAAGTACTCCTTCTTTAAGTTAACCATGATTTAGACTTTCTAAAATTAAGGTTAAAAGTTCTATTAAATTTTTCTGCGATTGCGTTTATAAAATTTAGTTCAGCGGACGGAATCCCTCTTTGGGTATGCCTTTTTATTGTAGTCCAGGCAGTTAACTTATCAGTTGAATCATCACTCGTGGAGGTCTTCAAATACTCCAGCCAATTAGGAATGTTAAAGTATAAATCTATTTTACTCAAAAACCGAGTTTTGATTAGTTTTAATCGCTCTCTGCCACTAGTCCATGGATAAGAAGCAATGTTTCTTTCCATTTTAGCCCTAAAAGGATTGAGTTCAACATACCGAATGGCTTCAAATAAATGTTCCTCATCAAGAATAGAAGAGAAAAACCGATCACCAAACAACCGTCCAGACTTACTATATAATGAATTGTAATACATCACGTATTTTGTATTTAAGTCATGAAAAAGCTTTCCCAAACTACAACTACTTTTGGGCTCAAGAATAAAATGAACATGGTTATCCATTAAAGCCCAAGCATAAACTTTCACACGGTATTTCTTTTTATACTCCATGAATGATTTAATATAAAAGGCTTTATCCTCTTTGGGTAATGTGGATAGGGTTGTTTGCAATAATGCATCGTGCTTTTCTAGGCATTCCGATTGCGGTGTTTTAATCTTTTACGCAACGAACATTAAAAGAGGGATCATAATATGTGTAGTTTCCGAAAAACTGATTTCCACTAGCATTGAAAAATTCCCCAGATTTAATACTACCGTTTTCTTCAATGCTCCACCAAGCCCCACTTGTATTGCAAAATTCAAGACCATTAGGGTTGTTACTATATCTTACGCTTCCAGTATCACTATTAAACCCATAATAACCTGTTCCCAAGTCATGCATACTACCTAGAGCAGAATATACTTTGTCTTCAAACCCATCGGTTTTTAATTGATTTACTAAGTTGTCCCAATCATTTTTATTGGCTACATGCCAACCTGATGGACAAATATTTCGAGCATCGGTAATTGCATGCCAATTGTAAATTTTCCCGCTATTAGTGTCGTTAACCTCATTGTTGTTTTTCCAACAAAATGCACCAGATGTTGAGTTGCTCCATTGGGTACTGTCTTCAATGTTTATGATACTATCACCATTAGCATATTTGGAGGCTCTTAGATTTTCGGCCATCCATTCTTGGTTTCCTATAATGACTGTTTTATAGTTGTTACCATCAAAATCAATTACCCCGGTACCATCATTGTTTGAGGAGGCGGTGGTGAAGCTTTCTTCATTTCCATATGCAATACCATTTACAGTTTCTACAAAAGATCGGATGTAATATTTTGTGTTTGTTAATAAGCCAAAAACAACAGTGCTAAAATCTAAACTGTCACCTATATTGTAGGCGGCTTGAATTTGGTTGCCTGCGTTAGTAAATGTAATAACACCTTGATTACTCTGGTTATCAACCGTTGGAGAAGGGGATGTGCTCCAACAAACACCTAACTCAAAATTAAAACCATCTTGCCCATAAGAGATATTACTTTTTATAACTGCACCTCTACCGTTTGTAGTTTCAACTGGAAGCGTGTTTAAAGTCACAAGAAGTTCTTCTTGGTCAATATTAGAGGACTTCTCTTTAGCTGGCTCATCTTTCTTACAGCCAGTTAGTAACGCTAATGCAATTATGGAAATAGCTATCTTTTTCATGTCATTTAAATTTAAAGACAAATAACACTTTTCATTTTAAATAAAAAAACTAAAATTTTCTAAAAATCGTTTTTAATTTGAATATATTTATGGGTTAATTTGTTGTTTAACAATTTGTTACGTTGTTTTTTTTCGTTTTTGTAATTAGGAGCTCGTCCCTTAATTATTATATCAGAATAATCACTAAAAAGGAAATATTTGATTTCAAATTTCTGGGGGTTGTAACAACAGGATATTTGCTCAAACCTAGCATCTGATAGTGTTTTTCAAGTC
>TARA_B110000261_G_scaffold157523_1_pt1 | contig 17654 bp, 18 predicted proteins | sample TARA_B110000261 | Tara Oceans TARA_B110000261 (sample SAMEA4397705) | marine metagenome | biome: Polar Biome; feature: [DCM] deep chlorophyll maximum layer (ENVO:01000326); material: water (ENVO:00002006), including particulate matter (ENVO:01000060) such as... | depth 20 m | reverse complement strand
CCTCACGCTACTAGATATAGAAGACCCTTTTTAGGGTCTTTTTTTATACCTAAAAACAGGGGTGGTAGAACATAGGTAGAACAAATGGATATTTTCCTTCTCTCTTAAAGTTAAAAAATTTTCTTATTTCAATCATTTGGCTTATTATTGTTTAACAATTTGATAAGATTATGAAATACAATAATAAATTTGACAGAAATAGGAAAGTCCCAATATTTAAAGATGATTTAGAATTTGAGATGTTTCATTCTCAGAATTTACTTCAAATGGATAAGGATAGATTAAATTTTCAGAAAGAATATTATGTGAAAATAAGTAATTTATTATATCCAATTGAGGCGAGAAAACGAAAATCTCTTATCGAAGAAATGATCTCTGATAACAATATGGAGAACTTTGAATTGGAAGGGCTAAATGATTTAAACAGACAAGAAGATATTAAACTTGAAAATGAAGTATTAGTGTTTCTTATACAAAATTACTTGTCAATTAAATTTACTGAAGTTTCAATTAAGTATCAAACTGAGTTTTTTAGTTATAATAACAAATTTCCTGATGAAATGATTGGAAAATTACATTTTGAACTTAATCAAAAAGGTTATATAGATTGTACTCTGACTGTTTTCAAGTCCATTTTTTTTAATAAAAATAACCATGAAAAAGTAAATTGGTTAAAAATACAGACTTCTTTTAAGTACTTCATTCAATCTCTGATTTTAAAGAATAATGTTAACTGTAGCAATCAGTGGGTAGTTTCTTCTGGTTGTTTTTTAATAAATGGTAAAGAAAAAACTCCCATACAGTTAGCTAAAATTGGTAAAACAACCCATGAAATTAAACAAGAAATAGATAATATTCTAAAAGTATTTTCATAGAATACCTCCATAACTATCATGTAATCAGCTATATGGATCCCGGTAATACCCGGTAGTTTTAGCGGTACACACTTTTTTTTACTTTCTAAAATCTAAATTTCTCCCTAATTTTGTCCTTGAATATTAAAAGAATATTTTATGATAGAATTAAACATTAAAGAGATTTCCGAAATAAAAGAAACTCTTGCAGAATTAAAAAAAATGTTTTTAGAGAAAAATAGGCCAGCTGAGCAACAAATACTTGACAACAAAGGATTAATGGCGTATTTGAAAATCTCATCAACCAAAGCACAGAAATTAAGGAATGAAGGAAAGTTAGCATTTTCCAAGGATTCACTCACCGGCAAGATTTGGTTTCGATTATCTGATGTGCTGGCGTACCTGGATAGTTGTTATTATAAACGATTTTAAAAAAAAATAATAAAATGGAAAAAGTATATTATACAACTGAAGATGTTGATAGAAGTCACAAGCGCTATAGAGTTTGCAAAAATAAAGGGAATGATTGCCATAAAGCAGAATTTATGGCAAGGCATGGTTCTGCTAAATTTTGTACAGATGATTGTAATAACAAATTCTCAAATCAAGAAAAAAAGTTATTTAAGGAAGGTAACTCTATTCCAAGAACTTCAAATATTAATAAGTTACGAGTATTAATGCAAGATAAGAATGTAGTCACTTTTACTCGAAAAGAAATTGATGATATTGGGATAGATCTACTTAAATATGATCACCGGTATTTGGATGATATAAGAAGAAGTTGTTTTGGTGTTTGGATTGGCGATTTTAATATTACAATGCGTGAAAAAAATGAAATAGTAATAAGAACTAAAATATATAAAAATGAAAAATAATTTTGATCAAATTTTTGGGAATCCACAAAGAAATGGAAGTTTTATGGTTGTAGTGAATAGTTTATTGATCTTTAGTGTAGGCTATTTTGTTTGTAGGATTCTTATGAATCCAGCAAATAACTCAAATTCTTATAGGAATAAACAATTGTTAGAAGTAGAAAAAGCTAAAGGTGATGTAGGATTAGTAGATATAGAAACTATGCGTAAAGTGGTTAATGAGGAAGTTATTAAATCAATTGATGATGCAAAAAAAAGAATATCTGAAAATGTAGATTCTACTGACTTTAAGCAGGGAAAGGTTGTTGATAAGGATGTATGATTTAAGAGTTAAAATAAACTACTATAGTGAAAAGGGTAGAGGTTGTAATCCTGCTACCCCGACCAATTTCCCTCCTAAAACCTACTATTTTAGGAGTAACCCATTGATTATCAAGTATTGATTCTGTAATTTAAACCATATTTTTAAAAATATGGTTTTTTTGCGTTTATAGGGTAAAACCACAAAAAAGAAAAGCAAACGGTGCAAAAAGTGGTGCAGTTTTTTAACCTGATAATGGCTCAAAAGCGGTGCAAATTTTCATTTTTTCATTTTTTTCGAGAATTTATTGTATAAAAAATATATAATTTCTCACCAGTAATGTAATATTTCTAAAGATATGAATTAATATATCTTGAAGATAATTCATTTAAAATCAATTTATTAAGTAGTTTTTAATTGCTAATTTAATAAATTTGAAAACATGGAACACAAATTATTTGTAGGATTCATTGCTCGTAAGGCAATGATGAAGAAAAACGGTAAAACACCAATTTACTGTAGAGTTCGATTTGACGGTACAGTTTCTCAATTTAATACTAAAATTGATGTCTCTTATAAAAATTGGGATTCCTTAACAACCAAAGTAATTGGAGTAAATAGAAAAGAAAAAAATCAAAAGTTAGATAAGATAAAGGTTAATCTAATAGAGAAATTTGATGAATTAGCAAAGACAAGTATAATTATTACAGCAAAGACGATTGTTGATTACTATCAGAATGGCACTCTTATTATGAATAGTATAATAAATGTTTTTCTCCAGCACAATAAAAATATGCAAGCACTAATAGGGAAAGAATATAAGTACGGTTCTTTCAAAAATTATAAAACTACTATAAAACATTTAAGGTCTTATATCCAAGACACATATAACACACAAGATATATTGCTGAACAAAATAAATTATGATTTTATATATAATTTTTCTCAATATATATTATTAGAAACAGAATGCAATCATAATGGAATGATGAAGCATATGCAAAGGCTTAAAAAGGTTAGTAATTTTTGTATAAAGCATAATTATATATCTCAAGACCCATTTATAGGTTTTAAAATAAGTTTTAGAAAGACGAATCGGGTATATCTCTCCAAACAAGAATTATATACTTTAAAGAATGTAGCCTTAAACAAGAGTTTATCCAGAGTTAGAGATATATTTTTATTTTCCTGTTATACTGGTCTATCTTATATAGATGTATATAAATTAAAGATAGAAAATATAAAAATTGGAGAAGATGGATTCCAGTGGATTTATATAAAAAGGCAAAAAACAGATATACCTTCCAATCTCCCTCTTTTACCTCCTGCTTTATTTATATTGAAAAAATATAATAAACATATAAATGAAGGTAAAATATTTCCACTTATAAGTAATCAGAAAGTAAATAAGGCATTAAAGGCTATTGCTGTTATATGTGAGTTTAATAAAAATATAACATTTCATAGTGCACGCCATACATTTGCAACTACTGTTACTTTAACAAATGGAGTGCCAATAGAAACAGTATCAAAAATGCTCGGACATAATAATATAAAAACAACTCAAATATATGCGCAGGTTATAGAGTCGAAAATAAGTGCTGATATGCTTATATTGCGACAGAAGTTAGTATAAATAGTCTGAGTTATATATTTAAGCATATAAAAAAGATTCTAAAGAATTAAATTTATATAACGATAAAACTTAAATATCAAACGCTTATTGATATAATGGATACGATAAAAAACTTATCTTTATAAGTATATTTTAGATATATATCTTTGTGCTATGAATCGACTGCTTTTTATTATATTGTGTTTAAGTTTTCAGTGTGTAAATGCACAACAATTAGACTATAGTTTACTTAATAAAGCGAATGGGTTATCGGTAAATAGTGTGTTAAATATATGTCAAGACCAAGATGGTTTTTTGTGGGCAGGAACAATCTATGGGCTAAATAGATATGATGGCAATAGTTGCACTCAATATTTTATAGAGGACGGATTAAATAGTAATTTTATTACTTGGGTAAGCACGGATAGTAAGGGAACACTTTGGGTAGGAACAAATAAAGGAGTGAATCAGTTTTATCAAAATCAATTTATAACGATTCCAGTTCAGGAAAACTCGCCTTATTCTAAGGAAATATTAATAATTAAGGAATTGAATAATCAATTGTATATGGGTGCAAAGGATGGTTTGTATCAATTTCAAGATTCTATTTTTAACAGAATTTTACTTCCAGAAATACATATTTATAATATTTGGGAGGCAGCTGATTATTTGTGGATTGCGACTAAAAATGGCTTGCATTTGTATGGTGAGGATACTTTGTTTTACCCTGATTATAAAGGAAATGTAACGCTTGTAGAGCAGGATGATATTACTTGGATTTTCACAGCTACTCAGCTTATAAATTGGGAAGAAAAAATATATTTTGAATTGCCTTTTGAAGATGGAGTAAAAGATGCGAAATATATAAATGAGAAATTGTTTTTTGGGACTTATGGTGATGGACTTTGGGTTTTCGAAAACAATCAATTTAGAAAAATAGATTCTAAGGGAGGGAAATTTGACAGGACGATACAACAACTTTTACTTACCAAAAATAATAAATTATGGATTGCCAGTAATGCAGGCATCACTTTAGTGAAAAATCCTGTTTTTGAAACAATTTTAGAAGAATATAGTTCTGGAGTTTTTCCTATAATTGAATATAAAAATGATTTGTTTTTTGGAGGGCAGAATGGAATTTCTAATCAGAAAAATGATGTCATTTCTCATTTTCCTTTAAGTGATAATGCAAAAGACCGATTTATACTTTGTATGGATACAAATGAAAGAGGAGAATTATTAGCTTCAGGTATTGGAGGGAGATTATATAAGTGGAATGAGAATAATTTTGCAGTAATAAAAACGACTCCTAAAAGTATGCAAGAGAATTTTGTGTATGATATTTGTGCAAACGATACAGCTACTTTTTATGCAGTAGGCTTGAATATTTATTATTCAAAAGGGAATAATTTTTACGATTTTCCTGCTGATACTCTGGGAGGAATGTATTATAACATTTTAGCAACAAAAAAAGGCTTGTGGATAGCAAGTTCGAAAGGATTACTTTTTTGGAATGGACATACCTTAAAATTGCTAAATGATGCGGATGGAATGCAAGACCATTCTTTAATGGTTTTGGAAAAAGATAAATGGGATAATATTTGGTTAGGAAGTGTTTCATTTGGTTTGATGCGTTACAATCATAAGGATTTTGACCATTATTATAAGCAGTTGAGCGACCCACAAATAAAATCCTTACAATGGGATAAATATAGGAACTGCCTTTGGGTAGGCACAAATGATGGGGTGAACAAAATAGATATGGATTCTTTGGGTGAAGTTAGTTATATTCATACTTACTCGACCAAAAATGGAGTGCCCTTGGGTTTTTGTCATAATAAAGGAATTGAATTGTTGAGGGATAGTACTTTACTTATTGCTATCAATGTTTCGGATACGGAGGAAGATTATATTCATAAGTATGTACCCGAAAATGAGCAAGCGAATTTATCACCTCCTAAGGTAGTATTTACTGATTTTAAGGTTTGGGCAGTTTCTAATTTTGACAAAGAAAGAGTATTTAGTTATACGGATAACAATATCACAATTGACTTTACAGTTATACAATTGAATGCAGGAAAATATGCTGAATTTAGTTGGAAACTGAACGATAATCCTTGGAGTGAAATAAGTAAGCAAAGAAGTGTTACTTTCCCTCACCTTTCTGCTGAAAAATATACTTTGAGTGTAAAAAGTAGGTTGCCCAATCAAGAGTGGTCAGCAATAGAAGAATTAAGTTTTGAAATCATTTCTCCTTTTTGGAAAAGAGGATGGTTTATTTTATTGTTCTGCACATTTGTTTTCCTTTTTGTTTATCAGTTAATGAATAGGAGAGTAAAGCAAAAACATAAAAAGGAAGAAGAAAGAATAGACTTGTTAAAGCAAAAAGCGGCATTGGAACTTAGGGCAGTTCGTTCGCAATTAAACCCTCACTTTTTGTTTAATGTATTAAATTCAATACAGGATTTGTTATTGGATAATGATGAGGAAAAAGCCAGAATTTATTTATCGGATTGTGCACAGCTTATGCGATTGGTTTTAAGCTATTCTTCACAATCAAAAATACGCTTGCATGAGGAAATTGATTTACTGAAAATGTACCTAAACTTAGAGAAATTAAGGTTTGGTGATGATTTAAGTGTTGATTGGAATATTGAAGTAAATACTCATCTTACCCAAGTACCACCACTTATCCTTCAGCCTTATATTGAAAACGCCATAAAACACGGAATAAAAACTAAAGGAAAAGTAAGTATTTCTATTTCCAAACAAAATACACAGCTTATTTGTATAATTGAAGATGATGGAGTGGGAAGGAAAAAAGCTAAATATTCAGCTGATTCAAAAGGATTACAATTAATGCAAGAACGATTGGATTCGTTGAATCAGTTAGAGGATACTAAAATGTATCAGCACAAAATAACAGACTTAACACAAGGTACTCGTGTAGAATTAAAATTAAAGATAAAATGATAAAAGCACTAATAGTAGATGATGAAGCAAAAGCCCGTACTTCCTTGCATAAATTATTAAAGAGGTATTGCCAAGATGTAAAAGTAGTAGCTACTGCCGAAAGTGTAGAGGAAGCTTTTGAGCATATTCAGAATTTTAAACCTCAATTGGTTTTTTTGGACATTGAAATGCCAGAAGAAAATGGTTTTCAGCTTTTAGAAAAATTTAAGAACCCAAATTTTGAAATTATATTTACTACTGCCTATGCTGATTATGCTTTAAAGGCATTCAGATATGCTGCTTTAGATTATTTGAGTAAGCCAATTGATTTCCGACTGTTAATTGAAGCCATAGGGAGGTTTAAGGAAAAACAAGAGGTAAAGTTTACCCACGAGAGAATGTCCTTATTGTTAGAAAATTTGAACAATAGCCCGAAAACTTTTGAGAAAATTGCTTTATCAACTCCTGAAGGCTATTTATTTGAACATTTGAATAATATTGTTTTTTGTCAGGCAAGCGGAAGTTACACAGCTGTCCATTTATTAGATGGAAGAGAAGTATTAGTTTCTAAAAACCTAAAGGAGTTGGAGGAGTTATTGCCACAAGAAACTTTTTTCCGTACGCATAAATCCTATTTGGTGAACTTAAATTTAGTGCAAAAGTATTGCAAGGAGGAAGATTGTGTATTTTTAGCCGAAAACAGCAAAATACCTGTTGCTTCACGGCTTAAAAAATCCTTTTTGGAAAGGGTTAAGAATGAGTAATGTTTACTTCCATTCATTAGGTTGTTTTAGAATATATCCTGTTTTACTTTCAACTTCTTCATTAAATTGAGAGTCGAGTAGTTTTTTTCTTTCTATTATCATTGATCCTTTAACTTCTAATGCTAATGAAGAATTATGCCTTTTAGGAGGAGGTACGAATTTAGCAAATACAGCTGAAAATCCCTATTAAACACAAGTAATTTTACTTAAATGTAACTTATTTGAAACATTTTATATACTTTTGCATATAATAAGAAACATTTATTATGAATAAAAAAAGAAAAATACTATTTCCTAGACATCAAAGAATTCTGGAACAACTTGGAGAAAACATTAAGTTAGCCAGAAAAAGACGCAAACTAACAGCCCTACAAGTTGCTGAAAGAGCTAATATATCTAGGATATCTCTCTACCGATTAGAACAGGGGTATTCAAGCATCTCTATTGCTACTTTATTTAATGTATTAAGAGTACTAGGATTACAAGATGACTTCTTAAAACTATCAGCTGATGATGAATTAGGAAGAAAATTACAAGACTTAGATTTACTAAAATAAGATGGCAAACAACAAAACAGATATATTTGTTTACGCACATTGGTTAGGTATGCATGAACCAAAAATGATTGGTATTCTTTCCGCCCACCAAGGAAAAGGAAGAAAATCATTTAGTTTTAAATATGATAAAAATTGGCTAAACTCTAAGGAACAATTTTTACTTGACCCTGACATCAATTGGTTTTCAGGTGCTCAATTTCCAAATGGAAAAGAAAATTTTGGCGTTTTCATGGATTCCATGCCTGACACTTGGGGTAAAACTTTAATGAAAAGAAAAGCAGTTCAACTTGCCCAAGAAAAACAAATAAAAACGCCTAACCTTTATGATATTGATTTCCTACTTGGTGTATATGACGAAAATAGAATGGGTGCTTTACGCTTTAAATTAAACCCGCAAAGGGATTTTTTAGACAACAGTCATGACTACCCTACTCCACCTTGGTCTTCTATTAGAGAATTGCAACATGGAGCGTCCTTAGTTGAGTCAGATAAAAATAATAATGAAGTAAATAAATGGTTGGCTATTTTAATGGCTCCAGGATCATCATTAGGTGGGGCAAGACCCAAAGCAAATATATTAGATGAAACCAAACATCCTTGGATAGCCAAATTTCCTTCCAAAAACGATACTATTGATAAAGCAAAGTGGGAATATCTCGCTTACAAGTTAGCGAAATTAGCAGGCATTGAAATGGCTAAATCAAAAATTGAGAATATCTCTGGAAATTATTCTACTTTTTTCACTAAACGATTTGATCGTTTAAATGGAGAGCGCATCCATTTTTCATCCGCTATGACAATGACAGGAAACAATGAAGATACCATAAGAGATAATACTGCAAGCTATTTAGAATTAGCAGAGTTCATACAATTTGCTGGCTCAAATATTAAAAATGACCTACACCAACTCTGGAAAAGAATTATTTTTAATATAGCTATCTCTAATACAGATGACCACTTACGAAATCATGGATTTATTCTTGAAAAAAATGGATGGAGATTATCGCCTGCTTACGACATAAACCCATCCATTGATAAAAATGAACTATCACTTAATATAGATACACACAATAATGCTTTAGATTATGAACTCGCTAAAAGCGTAGGAGAATACTTTCAATTAGAAAATAACGAAATGGATTGTATTATTAATGAAGTCAAAAAAGCAGTAAGTAAATGGAAAGAAATTGCTCAGCAAATAGGAATATCGAGAAACGAACAAGAGTTAATGAAATCTGCCTTTAATATTTAGAAAAATAATTATCGTATATTTGCAGCCTCAAACAACACTAAGGATAGTATCCTTGGTCTGACGCCTCTTAATTGAGGCGTTTCTTTTTTATACCCCACAAAGATACAGATTAATTTTTATTTTTTTAGCCGAAAACAGCAAAATACCTGTTGCTACACGGCTTAAAAAATCCTTTTTGGAAAGGGTTAAGAATAGCGATTAACTTATACTTTTTAGCGTTTATCTTCATTTTAGTAGCGATTACAAAGTCGCCTAAAATCTTATGTTTTTTGTCTTTACTTTTGGACTGTTATTAACCAAAAAGATGAAGATGAAACATCTCTTATTTCTTATAGCAACAGTAAGTTTTTCAAGTTGTAGTCAATATGTTGTCTATGATTCAAAGGTGGCCAGTAACCATAACTCTAAAAATGAAACAGCTGATAAGTTACAATTTTTTAATGCTGAAAAAATTTCCTATTGGTATGAGGTGAAAGAAGAAGACAGAGATACAGATGATGGTAGTATTAGAGTAAAAGAAACCAATACTACTAATGCTATTTCCCTTTGGAGGAATGAAGGAGTTTTAGCTACTGCTGATAAAGATAATCCTAATATACTTTATGTATCTCCTGAACAGGGAAATACAAATACTTTAACCTACCAGAAATTATCAGAATTCCCTTCAGGAGTAAGAGATAAGTTTATCAGATTATACAAAATATCTACTAAGGAACAAAGAGAGGGGTTGTTTTACCTTTTCCCTAAAGAGATTATATATGAAAGATGTGTACTTGATTGGGGAGGAAGAGAATATATTTTGGAAATGAGGAGAGCAACTTATTTAAAGATAATTTCTTCAAAAATATTAAAGCAAAAAAAGAACCAAAGAAAATTAAAAGGAAACTTTATAAAAAATCAAAACTAGTTAACTATACCATGAAAAACATTTTAAAAATATCAATCTGTTCTCTTTTATTATTTTCCTCTTGTGCAAAACATATTTATGTTGACTATCAGTATGAAAGTGAAAATACAGGAAGAATTGTTTTACAGCCGACTAAAGCAACTGAAAAAACATTTGTTTCTATTGATAATAATATAATTGTAAATAAGAAAAATGTAAAATCTGTAACGATAAACAATGTTCCTGTAGGAATGCATGATGTATATTATTCTATTGATAGTTGGATTTATAAGGAAGCATTGGATGCTAACTATAAGATTGATGTCAAAAAGAATAATGAAATAGCTAAAATTGTAACAGTCCCTCCTTATAGTACTGGTTACTGGGTTGCTGCTTCTCTTTCAGCAATAATACCTATAATAATTACTATTATAAGTGTAGAAGATGCAACTTATTATGATGACCCATATTACTATTAAAATTAAATATTATGAAAACAGCTATTACTATACTCGTTGCTCTTATTACATTTAATGTAACCATTGCACAAAAGACAAGTTCACACAATAAATTACCAATTAAACAAGGTGAACCAAAAAAATCTAATCTTACATTTTCCGCAAAAGGCATTTCACCGTTTACTGCTTTTTTGATTACCGACTTAAAGATGCAAGAAAGAAAATCAAAGAACAGTAATATTAACGATAGTTTGCTAGTCAGTAAATACAGACTCATCAGAATAAACAACATTCTTTATGCAAATTCATTTCTTCTTACATCTGATAATTACGAACCATCTGAACTTGAAAAATACGGTTTTTTATCAGGTAGTCAGTCTGGACAAATTATAACTGGTTTAATTCCCATTGACAGTATCATTGAAATTTCAAAATCGGATTTGATAAAGTACATACAAATTGGAGAGCCAGCAAAACCATTAATGGATGCTGCAAGAGCAGCAACGTGGGTTGATGAAGTTCACTCAGGTACAGGATTGCCTCAGAGCTATTTTGGAAATGGGGTTGTTGTTGGTGTAATTGATATTGGTTTTAATTATACACATCCTAATTTTTATGATGGGACTGGTTCTAATAATTACAGGATTAAACGAGTTTGGGAGCAAAACGGAGCTGGAACTCCTCCTAACGGATTTTCTTATGGTAGAGAATTAACGACACAAACAGCAATACTGAATGCACAAACTGACAGTGTAAACGAATCCCATGGAAGCCATGTTACGGGAATTGCAGCAGGTGCAGGCGGTGGTGGTGGTAATACTTATTTAGGCGTTGCTCCACAAAGTGATATTGTTCTCGTTGGTACTAATATGACAAGCACAAGTATCGGTGACGGAATTGCATACATAATGAACTATGCTACTTCTGTTGGCAAACCCTGTGTAATAAATATGAGTATAGGAGGCCATATCGGACCGCATGATGGCACATCAACTTTTGACCAGTATTGCGATGGTGTAATAGGACAAGGCAAAATACTTGTTGGTTCTGCTGGTAATGAAGGTGCAGATCCTTTGTATATTGGTAAAACTTTTACATCCTCTGATAATACACTATATTCTTTTGTTCAATTTCCAAGTTCATCAAACGGAACAAACGGAAAAACAATAATTGATATTTGGGGAAATCCTAATCAAAACTTTCAGGTTGCTGTTAACGTGTATAATACCAACACTAATTCTTTTGAAGATTGGACACCTTACTTAGCAGCTAATTCAAGTAGCACAAATAATTATACTTTATATGATGATGATACTTTTATTCCTGATGCTTGTACTGTCTATATTACAACAGAAATAAATGCACTAAATAATAAGCCAAGGGCTTTAATAACTATTGACCATACTGCACAGGACGATAGTTACAGATGGGCAATGATTGAAATTATTGCAACTACAGGACAAACAAAAATGTGGGCTGCAACTGGTGGTGCACAATTTACAAACGCTAGCAAACCATCGCCTTGGCTAACTGGTTCAACAAACTCGACAGTTGGGGAAATTGGCGGTACTGGTAATAATATCATTTCAGTTGGTGCATATACATCTAAAAATTCATGGACTGCCTTAAATGGAAGTGGACAATCTAATGGTGCGTCAAACGGTGCAATCGCATATTTTTCGAGCAAGGGACCAACTGCTGACGGAAGAACAAAGCCAGACATAACTGCACCTGGAAATGTTATTATGTCTTCTGTAAATCGCTTTGACAGTAATTATCCAAGTAGTAGTAATGATGTTGTTTCTGGAATTACCAACGGAACAAACAACTGGTATTTTGCAAAAATGCAAGGGACATCTATGGCTTCTCCAATGGTTACTGGTGTTTTGGCATTGTGGTTGGAAGCATATCCAAACTTGACACCGACACAAGCTAAAACTCTTTTGAAAGACAATGCTTGGACAGACAGTTTCACGGGAACAATCCCTGTTAATGGTAGTAACACTTGGGGTTGGGGTAAAATAGATGCACAATTCGGTCTTATTGACCTTTTAACAAAAATTCCATCACAGCCGTCTATTACTCCTTCAGGCACAGTTGCATTTTGTCAAGGACAATCAGCAACTCTCTCTGCTACGAATGGTTATCCGACTTACGAATGGTCAACTAATGCGACTACTCAAACTATAAATGTTACAAATGGTGGGAGTTACACGGCAAGAGTTACAAATAGTCAGGGGTTTATTAGCCCTTGGTCTGCTCCAAAAAATGTAACGGTAAATGCAAATCCATCTACTCCAACTGTTTCAGTCAATGGTAATTTACTTACATCAAGTTCTACAACTGGTAATCAATGGTATTTTAATGGCTCTATTATTTCAGGAGCAAATCAACAGACTTATAATGCTACTCAATCAGGGAATTATTATGTGATTGTTACAAATGGGAACAACTGTTCTTCTCAATCAAGTAATGCTTCTATAACTGTTATGGGTATTACAGAAAGTATAGCAAGTTCAACTATTTCAATTTATCCTAATCCAACTGATGGTATATTTACCATTGAATTTACTACCAAAACAGCTATAGATGTTTCTTTCAGTGTTTTAAATGTATTAGGTCAGGAGATTGCCCTCAATAAAACAAAAGCGACTGTTGGTGTTAACAAACAACAGTTTGATCTTAGCGGCTTTGCTAAAGGCGTTTACACCCTTAAACTAATAAGCGAAAATGGCGTAATTGATAAGAAAGTTGTTTTGGAGTAATACTAAATGGTTTTTGAAGCTTAATTAAGAGAAATTGGCAGAACTGATTCTTAAGTGTGAACAATATAAATAAGTAACTTTCTATTTGTTCTCACCGTTAATTAATTGTACATTTGTACCTAATTGGTACGCAAATTAATAAACAGAGATAATTATGTTAGTAATCAGCAGTAGAGAATTCAGACAAAATCAGAAGCAATATTTTGATAAGGTAGATAAAGGAGAACAGATTATTGTTCAAAGAGGAAAAGATAAATCCTATAGGTTAACCCCTATTACTAATGATGATATGTATTTTAATAAGAAAATGTTAGCACGAATTAAGGAAAGCATCTTAGAACTGGATAAAGGTGAGCTAAAGCAAGTATCTACCTCAAAAGAAATAAGTAATTTATTAGGTTTATGAGCTATACATTAGCATTTTCTAAAAATGCTTTGGAGGATATAAAAAATCATAAAAAATCAGGAGATAGGTCTGTATTAAAGAAAATAGAAATATTGCTTAATGAGTTAATGGCACATCCAACTACAGGAAAAGGTCAGCCTGAAATGCTAAAGCATAATCTACAGGGATTATACTCGCGTAGAATTAATAAAAAACACAGATTGGTTTATGCGGTTAAAGAAGAAGCAAATACAGTTTATGTTTTAAATGCGTATTTTCATTATGAGGATAAATAGTTTTTTAATCCAGAAACTCTTCATAAGCAAAGTCCTTTGTTTTTTATACATTGTTGGCAACTGGCTTTTATATCTTTAGCATTTCATCTCTTTTTTTTAGGTCTGACTTTGGAATTAATTCAAGTCCGTCTTCATATTCCTGATAAAAATCGGTATCTAATTCTGGGTAAAGTAAATCATCTACATTTAAGTTCTCAATTAAGTCATAATATTGTACTAGTTTTTTCGCCTTTTTAAAAAAAAGTACATTGTAAAAAAGTAAAAACAATTCAGTTCCACTCATTTGGGCTTGTAAAAAATGAGAATATTTTTTGTATTTATTCCTTATTTTCTTAGCTTTAATATTTTCGTTATTAATATAGATTCCGACTTTTTCTCCTGTAAATTCCTTTTGAAAATTTTGACTTAATTCAAGTTCTTCATTCTCTTTGATATAAAGTAAAATGTGATACAAATTTCTAAAATAGTGACTTAATTGGTTGCTATATTGGTTATAAGCCAATTTAAAAACAGCTTTTGATTTTAGAGAAGGGTTACTATCTAATTTTTCATATGAGGTAGTGTAATAATCTTTGAAGTCATTAATCTCCTCATTCTTTTTTTCTTGTTCCCAATCGCACTTATCTGATAAAATATATTCAATTACTTTAATATTCTTATCAAGTTTCTCTTTTTCTTGATTAATAAATCCTTTTATTTTTTCAAAAGCAGCGTTACCATTGAAGTATGTAGTATTAGTTTCTCCTTGAATATGATTGAAATTCTCTTCTCTTAATTCTGTACTTTGCCTAATGTCATTTTGAGTTTTTAGTAAATTGAAAAACGTATTTTCAAATTGTTGAACTTGAAAAACATTTCTAGTGCTTTTCATTTCCTCCAATTGTAAGTTCAATTCTTTGCTTTGTAATCTTAAAGCTAAAAAGAATAAAATTACTCCAGCAAATGACCATACTGTTCCAATTACTCCGCCAATAAAGTCTCCAATCACACCAGTCAGCTGTTGGTCGAATTGTTCTCCATTTTCTATTAAGCGAACTGATGTCGATACTTTTGAAATAAAAATATAGGACATATAAATTCCTGCAAAAATGCTAACTATGGATATGATTAAAAGTACTATTCCAAAAAGTTCATACTTTCTGTAAATTTTACGGAATTTATATAAAATGTAATCTTTCAAATTTCAATGTTTGTGTTTTGTTCAGCTTGTTGCCAACGCTAGGCTATGCATAGTGCGGGATTTGAAAAGCGTAGTTTTCAAATTTGCACGTAGCCAAGAGTTTATATTTTGTTTTTAATTTATTCACTTTAAACACCAAATTAAAGTATTGGCGGACTTCATTAAATACACGTACTTTCCGTTTAGTAGAAAACCCGCATTGCGTATAGGTTTTGTTGTGCTTAGTGTTATTTGTTCATCAATGGTAGTATAGCCTTTAAAATCTTTTCAAAACCACCAATTGATATACCCTCTTTCTCTTTGTCATCACTATCAATGCTTGAGTTTGAATTCCCAAAATATTTTTCTACTAATTTTGCTTTAATCGCCTGCTTTTTGTCGTCATCTAATGTTTCGATAAATGGATTAATAGATGCTAATTCAAGTTCGGCTGTTCTATTTATAGTTTCTAACCTTCTGTGTTTGCTGGATTCTCTTGCTGCATACGTAGCAGGATAAGAAAGTGCTGCCGCCCCAATAATTCTTATTAGAGACTTAGTCCAATCAAATCCTTCTTCGGCAAGGTCGATAATTGTCCAAACTAAAAGCCCTGATAATGTTGCCATAAAACCAATTGCTACCCATCTCCAAAAATTAGCGGATACTTTATGTTCATTAGCAATTATTTGATAATTACCTGTAACCCCAACATTTCCAATGACGTTAACTATTTTTTTAGCTTCATTCAGTTTTTGATTTAAATTGTCAATTAACTCGGAAGTATCTGTGTCAATACCATCTTTGAGTTCTTGAATTTTGCTCCTAAACGCTTCTTTTTCAACTTCAATTTCATTTCGAAATGTTGTTCTGTCTGTTGAGAAATCTTGTTCAGATTTAGTTTTTATATTTCCGAATTCTGTTTGGAAGTTTGTATTTAGATTTTGAATTTCTGTTTCTTTAGATTCTAGGAGTTTAAATAATTTTTCGATTTCAGATTCCTTTTGTTCTAAATCTAATTTGAACGTTTCAGACTCCTGTGTTAATTCAATATTTTCAGTTTTGAGTAACTCATATTTTTTTGAAACAGTATCTTGAAAATCAGCAACCGATTTTGAAAAATTAAAGTCATTTTTTGCAAATGGTAGTGGGAAATTTCTGATTCTAGTAAGTGTCGAATTGAAATTATTAGTTGCATTTGTTAAATGTCCAACATTGCTATTTCCTAAAAACGCATTTATTTGTTGGAGTCCAGTATCAATTTCTGCACTTAAGGCATTCATTTCAGCTTCTTGCACAAGTAACGGAATAGTTAACTTGATTCTGTCAGAAATGTATTTAAACACCGATTTGAAAAATGACATATTTTCTATATCAATTTTTTCACTTGCCTCATCATCAATTAATCTTTGATTTAATTGCTCAAGTTTTTCGAAAAGAGCATGCTCTTTAAATTTTTCAGGTGTCATTATTTTTGTTTTTCATTAAGCACAACGGCTCGGCTATGGTTAGTACGGGAATTAAAAGTAGTGAATTTCCGATTAAGCACTTAGCCAAATTTTTATTTTTTCTTTATTTCAATAGACACGCAAAATTGAAAATTTTGCGGACTTTGTTCAAGGCACTTCACTTTGGATTAAGCACCAAAACCCATATTAATTATAGCCATTGTTAGCGGCTTTTTTTTATTTCTAAAGTGTCTGTTTTGTTAGGCTCTACAAACTTATAAGTTGATTCTCTAATGATTTTTATTTCGTCAGATTGAGTTGGTTTTTTATCAGAGTAAATGGATTGTCCGCCAAATATTCCAAGAAAAATTAAACCCAAAAGAAAGAATGCTATTTGTAAGATTGTTGGTCTTTTAACATTTGAACCATAAATGCTTAATTCAACTTTTTTGTCATTTTCATCTGTCTTTTCTTCCGTACTTTTTTCCAAAGTTCCTGTCAACGCCATCAAAGTGCCAATTCCAAAGAGAACAGATAAGAAAAACGAAATCCAGCAGAGTAATAGTAAAGTTTCATTACCACCTTCACCAAAATTTCCTTTAAAAGTAATTGACACAGCAATTAAAGCAGTTGATAAGGTTATTAATTGTTTTGTCGTGTCCGAAGCGAAATCAAATGCTTTTTTTCTTAAATCTTCACTCATATTCTAACAGATTGGCCATAAAGGACAAATACTGCTTTTAGATTCGTTTAAAGCAACTAATCTTACAAGGTCCTTTTGTCCAGACCTTGTTTCACGATAAGGGTACATTTTATTGATAAAAGTAGTGTATGCTTCTTTTGCTTTTATTAAATCACTATCAGAAGTTTTACCTTCTTGAACCATTCTTTTTGCAGATTTGTCTAGATATTCTTCAAAATCAGTATTCAGAATGCTTGATAATTCAATATTCAGGTTATTTAATAGACCATTTGAGTGATTCCTTAATTCTCTTAAAATTCTTTCGTACATATTTCTTTTATTTATGATTATTTTTAATTGCCGCTAACTGGTTATATGTAAATAAATACATTGTTTTTTGGTTAAATATCG
>TARA_B110000261_G_scaffold86773_1_pt1 | contig 18549 bp, 15 predicted proteins | sample TARA_B110000261 | Tara Oceans TARA_B110000261 (sample SAMEA4397705) | marine metagenome | biome: Polar Biome; feature: [DCM] deep chlorophyll maximum layer (ENVO:01000326); material: water (ENVO:00002006), including particulate matter (ENVO:01000060) such as... | depth 20 m | reverse complement strand
GGGGGGGGGGGTATCCAGAAGCTCGCCTAGTTTCAAATCCCCGAGCTGATCCGCCAGCCCGCCAAGCCCCACGGATGACATGAAATCTTTCGCCCCGCTTGACACGTCGTTCTGCTTCGCGAACGCGGCGAACTCCTCCTTCGCCTGGTCAGGGTCCACCTCCATGGCGTATAGCATGTTCCCGGTGCCGTCCACGCAGACTGGGAGCCCCCCCGTGACGTCCTGCGCCAGCGAGTCACTCAGCGAGTGCGCGGGATCGGTGGAAACTAGCAACGTGGGATGGCCCGCGTTTGCGAACCGCACCGCCAGGGATGACGAGCACGAGGTCTTACCAACCCCGCCCTTGCCGCCCACCAAGAAGTACTTGCGGTCAGACCCGGCGGCCATCAGGTCGAAACCCGCGGTTTCAACGTCACCCGACGCGCGGGGACGCACCACGCCGCGCGTGCGTGTCGGATGACGTGGGGGGGGGTGTGCCGTCCCGCGATTGCAACGAGATTTCGCAACCGCGCGCGCCGAAACCGCGAACGCGGACGCCGGGGCGTGGAGCGCGGTGGTGGACATCGGAACAGACGGGGTGGGCGCGAGTGGAATCCGGTGGGCCCGTGAGTCTTCGGGGACGTCTCGCCGAGGCGCGGAGTTGTGTGTGGATCGGCGCGTGACTTGGCAACGAAAGTAATTACTTGGCAAAAAACATCAGGTACGTCGCGTCACTTCGCCGGCTCGCTCGCGCGTCCGCAGTTTCAGAATGACTCACGGCCGCGTGGACGTTGTCAACAAGAGCGCCAAAACCTCGGACCAATCGAGAAGGAGCGCGTGTAAAAGTGCGCTATCCATCTTGCGCTTTTTCCCGCTATCCATCCCCTCGCGCGCCGCGGCACACGCGCTTGGGAATTCGTCACCACTCGACCGCGCACAAACCGTGTGGGATATGGCGAAGAACTGTGACAACTGCAATGCCGCTCCCGCGGCGTGGTTCTGCAACTCCGACGGTAAGAGAAAGCCGGCCGGCGAGAGAAAGCGCGGCATGAAAAAGCGTCTCCCCCGTCGGCCATTGCTTTCCCGAAAAACCTTCCCCCTCCCGCCGGCAGCGCTGACACCTAACCTGCTCAATCTCAACAGGCGCCTTCCTGTGCACCACGTGCGACATCTCTATTCACAGCGCGAACAAGGTACGTGGCGAATTGAGGCTCGCGGAACACGGACGCGCCGCGTTCCGGGTGGCTCCCATTCGCGTTCGACACAAACTCTCGGAAAAAGCGCACTTCTGCCACGTAAGCATTGGGGCACAGCGGAACAGTCTCCGTTTTTTGCCAATTTTCTTTTTCTTCATAGAATTTTGACTAACGCCAACCCTCCACCCTCCACTCAAAACCAGCTCGCCATGCGCCACGAGCGCGTCCCCATATCCGTGAAGCTGGAGCTGGATGGGGCGTGCCAGCCCTGCGCGCCCGGAAATGGCGGTTACGTGCAAAGTCAGGAACGACGAAGCGTGAATCACGGCGTGGACGCGAGTTCCATGGACTGGCTGACGGACGGCGGTCACGATTTCGCGGGTCACCAGAACGCAGGTCACCCGCACGACGAGTTTGCAGCAGGTCACCCCCACGATGACCCGCTCGTATCGCTGCTGCAATTGGAACGCGAGGGCCAGGGGAACAATTCCGATTTCGGAACCTTCGGGGATGATTTGGATTTGTTTTCGTCGCCCGGCGCGGCGAACCCGTCTGGGCTGTTTCCGCCGTCGCGCCGGGACGGGGACGGGGACCCGGACTTCGGACATCCCGGGGGGTGGCACGAAGCGTACGCCCCGGGTGGGACACACCACGAAACGCACACGGGCGGCGGGGCTAATTCGAGTGGGAACTCGGGGACGAGCGACTGCACGGGCGCGCGGGTGGGCGGCGGCGGCGGCGGGAGCGACAAAGCGCAGACCACGCGCTGCGAGGCGAGCAAGGAGAACTCGTCACTACGCGAAACGGAAACGACGTTGCAAAGGCCTTTCGCCACGTCTGTGTTGCGACAGCAACAGCTGCAGCGGTACCGCGCCAAGCGACTGGCGCGGAACCTGGGGCACAAGAAAATCCGGTACGAGTGCCGAAAAACCTTGGCGGATAACCGCCCGCGCGTGAAAGGGCGGTTCGCCAAGGTTTTGCTCGGGGGAATCGCGAGCGCGAGCTGTCCTGATTTGCAGAGCCTTGGGAAACGATTGAAATCGGAGCAAGATGACGTGCCGTACCCGTTGGACTCCGGGGAATCAACCGAAGACGTTGTGGTGCCGAAGGGCCGAAGGAGCCGCTTAAGCGGGGGCAGCGACGCGAACAGCGGGGCGAGTCAAAAAAGCACTCTGGGCGGGTGGGTCGGAAAAGACGGAGGCGCTCAACGACGGGACAGCGACGGGAGCGAGCAGATGAGTCCAACGGATGACAGGTTAGAGCGTTTGAGACACCCCGGAAACCGTTGTGGGTTGCCATACACGCAATCGGAGGTATGCCTGACCCAGCTGGACCGGGATAGTTTCTGTATGAGCAAACAGTCTGAGGATGCAGTCTTCGGAAGGGCGGTGGGGATGGGGGCTGAGCGACGGTAAGTGACCAGGTTGTGTTGGTTCCTCGCGTTTGAGTCGGTACACCTTCAAAAGGGACAAAGCCCTTTTCACCACACGCGAACCCCGCGTTTCAGTTGTACATTGTAGTTGGACAGGGTTTCAGGCCGCGTTTTCTTTCAAAGCATTTTCTAAATCAAACTCACGGGTGCGTCGTCCCGGTTTTCGCGAACGGCGGCGTTTTCGGGCGCAGCGCTTCGATTCGCGCGTGGCGCGGCAGGTGTTGTTTTTCCCGAAAGTACCCCGCGAACGTTGTTTCGTCAAAGTTTGGCGACGTGAACAACTCGCCCATGGTGAGCCACCCCGGGCGCGCGCTGCAGTCGTCCCCGAAAAGCTCTATCCTTCGAATGCCTTGGCAAAAGTTCTCCATGATTTCGTACATCTCGCTTGGTTTCCGTCGGTCGTTTTCGGCGGCCGGTCCGGGACACACCACCACGTCCACGTCGATGTTGGCGTGCATGATGTGTCCGTCCCGGTCTCGGCGAACGTCGCCGCGAATGCCGACCAAACAGTGTTCCTTCGTGGAGCGCAGGGGGGGGGAGTTTTTTGTGGTTCTTCTGGTGTTGGTGTCGCTTCGTCTTTTCTTTCGCTTTGACAATCCATGCTGTCATCTTCATCTTTTCTTTCGTCTTGACAAGCGTTGTCATCGTCGTCATCCGCCGTCCCCGTCGCGTCCGTCGCGTCCCTCCCATTCCCGCAATGGTCGTGGTTGGTTTTCAGCCACACGATTTCCTCCACCCGTCGGAACCCCCACTTCGCGAGGCACTCCCTTCCCAGCTCCAAAGTGTGGTCGTTGCCGTCGCCGCACCACAGGAACACGAAGCACCCATTCGGCTCGGCGATTTGTTCAATCGTCAACCCCAAAACTTTCGAAGCCGGCCAATTTGGCGAACCCCACGGCGGGTTTACGTAAATCACGTCGAACTTTGTGTTTCCGAACGTGCCTGGGTGCAATTTTAACGCCCCCAGGTCGCACTGTAACCGCGTGGACGGAAACGCGTGTTTCGCCGTGTGTTCCCGTTTCAAAAACGCCAGTTCCTTCCGGGTCGGGAACCGCGCCAAGCGCGTGGGCGTGTCCGCCGCGCCGTCCAGAATGAAATTCTGAGGCCGCTCGCGAGTTGCCACGAAGTGGGAGTTGTAGTCGTTCATCGGCCTTTGATGCCCTCCACTCGATAGGTGGTGCGTGTCGCACGGCAACGAAGGAGGCGCGTGCCCCCCGCCATTCCAAGGGCGACGGAACGAAGTGGTACCAAAATCACTGCTTGTATCGCCGCGTCGTCGCGTTTGCGACGCCCTCGCCGGGAACGGGGTGGACGGCAGCGGCGCGGGGACACCAGCCCCAGAGGGAAAGTACGGGAAGTACGGCTGGCCGTACGGCTGGCCGTTTGATTGGCCGAACCCTTGGAGAGACACGGAGACAGGGGACGGCGTCCACGGCGTCGCCTGTGGGTTCATACCTGCCGGGCGCGTCGGCGACGGCGTGAAGGGTTCCGCCTGGGCGTCGGGTTCGACTACGAGCTCCTGCTGCTCGCGAAAACCGGGGGAGCCCTTGGAACCACTCGAGCGCGGTTCTTCGCCGTCCATGGCGGCCTCGACGTTCACGCCGCGCACTCGCGGGTCGCTTACGGGAAGTGCGGTTCGGCGCGTATAGACGTGTGGCGCGATACCACGCTTCAGGACCACGACAAGGGCACCGGAAACACGGGAGGTCCGAGACCAGGTATCCCAGGAAACAGACCAGAATGAGTTTTTTTGTGCGGCTGTCAGGTTGAGACAGTTCCGAAAAAACACTCTAGCTGGGCGATAGAAACAGGTGTCGCCGTGGTCAATCAAGGGAGGATACGCATTACGCATTAGAGTTACATTACATGCAGACGATACCGGGAGGCTGTTTTCGTGCCCGCACGACACATCAGACAGATCAGACCTTGAGAGACTGTCCATCCCGCATTCATTTGCGTCGCCGAATTCGCGCTACAAACTTTCTCCAGTGACTATTTGCCCCTTCTATTTATCCCCCTTGACGATGGATTCCATGAACCTCGCGTTCGTGGTTTGTCTCTCCGCGTTCATCGCGTCCACCTCCTTCCGAAGCTTGGCTTCCCACTCCGAGTTCCAGTTCGCGAAACCAGCGCCCGCGCCGGTCCAGAAAAGGTGTTGCCAGGGATCTGTGCGTGGGGGAGAACGGGTCAGGTCAGGTCAGGTCATGATTTTCTCGGTGGCGCGAGCCCTAAATGTCAATCCGAACGACGGTCGATCGAGGAGAGGCGGGCACGCACTGCGCAGAACAGGGAGCTTTCTTAGGGCGTTGATGTACATCTGCATGGCGAACCCCAACGTGCCCCCGATGAGGGTGGTGGACGTGAGCATCGCGAAGGACGCGCGAAAGGCGCGCGTTCGAAGTGTGCGCATTCGATGCGCAACCGAATGAAATTTTCATGGCAACTAACCGATTCTCCAGAGAGCAACTCGTCTCAATATTGCAAAAAACTACCTGTACGCTGTACCTACTACCGTCTCGGCGCCACGGCCAGCGCGTCTTTGTCCCTCACCCCGGCTTGTGCCAGTGACATCGTCCCGTCGCTCAGCGCTTTCCTTGGAAACGACGTGCAGAGCATGTTGGTGCGCATGTCAAGCCCAAGCACCGCGCCGACCCACGCCTCGACCTGATCGATCGTGTCGCTCTCCAGAAACCGCCTGCGCGCTCGGGTTCCCTCGCCGCGCACCGCGATGTCCACCGCGCCAAGTACCTCGGGCTCGGGCTCGGGAGGGATGGGTGTAGACACCACTGAACGCGCATCGTCACTGTTTGAATCTTTCGCATTTTGCGAACTTGGAACACCGCCTCCTCCATCGCCTATGCTCGCCGCAATCGCGGCGGCGAGGTCGGCGTCTTCGTCCTCCGCGAACGCGTTTGGCTCCGCGACTGTCTCTCCTGTGGTCTTGCGCTTCGCGCCCGTGAACTGCGACCCGGATACAGGGTGGCTGGAAATTGGAAGACCGCCTCCTCCATCCGCGAGACTCGCCGCGAGGGCTCGGGCGAGGTCGTCGTCGGAAGAGTTGTGCGCGTTGTGGCGCAAAACGTTGCCACCAGCAGACCCAAAACCACCATAGGCCGTACCGCCCGCACCAAAACCACCGCCACCCCCGAGGCTCGCCTCAATCGCCCGCCGCAGTTCCGCGTCCTCCGCCTCCGCGTTCGCGTCCGCGAACCCGCCCCCGCCGCCAGCCACGGTGAATGACGAGTTCCCCGAACCGCCCAGCCGTTGCATCGCGCGCGACGCCGCGTCTCTCGCCAGGCCTTGCTTTTTCGTCGCCTCACCTTGTTTGTTCAAGGAAGCCGCTTCCGTTGGGGTGACCCACTTGCCGTAATCCCCCGAGTACGAGTCGCTTAAGGTCGCAAAATTTCGTCCAGGCGGCTTGTGCCCCGGTCCTTTCGGGTCGGGAAGTATGCCTCGCACCACGAAAATACCGTACCCCTCGTCTTTGAGTTGCCGAAGAAACTCGGCGAGGTATATTTCAGACACGGGCTGAGGCGCGGGGAACATGCTGTTGAAGTTCCACCACCCGCTTCGCGACGACCCGTGCACTTTGCGATTGTAAAAGAAAAATGTCAGTCTTGTATGGGAAAACAGTCGGGCGGATTTGGGAAATACAATAGCTACTTACCTTTGCCGTCCACCACGTCACTCCGCCGCAGCGTCAGCCAGTGCTTGTCCAGGTTACAAATGAACCCTCGCTCGTTCGCGGGCGCACCCCAGGCATCACTGCCTTCCCGTGACAGCACGGGAATACAACTCAAGTTCCACGTTTCAAGAGCCTTTGAAAGAACCTGAATGCTGAAGTTCCCGTCGATGGACGCGTTGCCGGAGTCCTCCTGGAATGGGGAAGGGGAGGGAGGTAGAAAGTGCATCAGTTCTTTTTTCGAGGTGACGTTCCGAGATCTAGGGAAACCGCGGACTCTTGGAAAGAGATGGATCCGTAAGAAGAAAGCGCACACCGCGTGGTTCGTTTGGGTGCTGTGAAGCTGTCGATGCGTCTCAAGGCAGCCGGGAGTTTGGGTACGCACCGCCATGTATCGAAGGTACTCCTGCGACTCCAAACCAGCCTCGCGCATCAGGTTCCGCTCTTTTTCGTCGAACTCCCTGCCGATAGCCCCGAGGTCCTCCGCGGTGAAGTACGGGCCTTGAAGCAAACAGTTCAGCGCGTGTTGTCCGCACAGAAGGCCGACTTGTTTTTCGTGATAAAGACTTAAAGAGACGCACCCATGGGCCATGGCGCCTGTCCGGCCGGCGCCTAGCGCTCTGCCGCGAGGACGCAGTGAAAAAAAAAAAGGTGACATCAGCAAAGAGCCCGTTTGAACTTCAAAACACAGATACCGAGCAACGAGCACCACACTCGGTACGCGCGCGGCACGCGGCACGCCCCGAACGCGCTTTCCGCGATGGCCACCGCGTACCACCCCGCCGAGGGGACCGTGACACACCCTAAGCGGGGCTCGCTGCAGGTCATCTTTGGTACGCGCCCGCGCTTTGTTCAGGAGGCAAACCCGCATTATTCTCTCTCGGACGTCCCGACGGGACCACGATTTCGACGAAGCCACGACACGCGGACTCGCCGTCGGGGGCGTACAAATCTCCCGATTCGCGCACGCCACACGGCCCAAAACCGGCCCGGTGGGGTCGTGTCGCACACCTGTGTTTCTTCCCACTCTGACGCGTTGCTTCCAAACACTCCCTAACCACGTCCACCACCACCAAATCAGGCCCGATGTTTTCGGGAAAGTCCACCGAGCTGGCCAGGCGCATTCGGCGTCACAAAATCGCAAACGCGCGGGTGTTGGTAGTGAAGTACGCGGGTGATACGCGGTACGAAAACGAGTGTGTCGGTGAGGAATCTCAGGACGGGACGCCCCGGATGAGCTCGTTGAAAAGTCGTGTCATCACGCACGACCGCGTGTCCTTGCCCGCGGTACCTCTGCGTACCCTTGCGCAGATGGACAACGTCGTCGGTAACTTCGACGTCGTGGGTATTGACGAGGGACAGTTTTTTCCCGACTTACACGAAGCGTGCGACCGGTGGGCGCGGCTTGGCAAAACGGTCATCGTCGCGGCGCTGGACGCGACGTTCCAGCGCAAGCCGTTCAACGACGTGCTTGCCTTAGTACCCATCGCGGAGGAAATCACGAAACTCTCCGCCGTGTGTTCAAACTGCGGCGAGGACGCGGCGTTCACCAAGCGCGTGAACTCGACATCCACCGACGTGGAACTGATCGGCGGCAGCGAAACTTACGTCGCGTCGTGCCGCGATTGCTTCGAGTTGGAGTTTGAAAATTTAACAACCGAAATGTGCGCGCGGAAAGGCGCTTCTTCGCAAGCCGCGGGGAAGTCCTCCGCGCAGAAGCACAGGTTCGACGACGCGGCGTCCACCCGGAAACGCCGGTCGTCCGCGTTTGGCGCGACGCCAAACGCGCTTCGCGGTTCGGTTGGTGCGTCGGACAAGAAACCGACACACGGCGACGACACCGAAAAGACTTCAGAGGCGACCCCTTCGCTGGCAGCGACCCCACCCATGTCCCTCTCCAGAGTCGGCGAGAAGATGCGGTCCCTGAACCTGGAGTCGCCGAGCACGCCTGCTGTTTTCGGAGGGTTCGGGTCACCGATGACGGTGGCGAAGAAAAGCGCGACCGAAACAAACGCCGAAAAAGGCGCACACGGCGAAAAAACAAACAGCGCCGGCGCCGGCTCGGCGCGAAAGAAAAAGGCGCTCGGCTTGGGCGCCGCCGCCGCCGCGAGGGAGGTGAATGGCGGCCCGGTTCGTGTGGTGCGAGGCGCAGGCGGGCCAGGCCGGTCGCCGATAATGGACCTCGCCAGCAGGGGCATGGGCGCCGTCGCGAGGAGCCCGCTGGCGAGCGTGAGGTAAGGGCGTACGGGTTTGACGAGGAAGTCAATGATTGTTGTGAAATGCTTGTCGAACAACGCGCGCTCATCCCAGTGGACAGCTTCTTTCCCATTAATAGTAGGCTCATCATCTAAACAAACGTCCGCATATAACAACATCAAACCCCCCCCTTCTCCCCGTACGCCGCCTTTCCCGGGAGCGTAAAGCTCAGCAGCAGCATGTACTTCCCGGGCGCGACGTGTCGGACTCGGCGGGTGGTGACTGACTTGGTATCACCGAGCGCTCCAGGATTCGCGCCGAGCCCGAGCGCGGCGGCGGCGCGCGTCGCGACGTCGAGTTCCGGGTCGTTTGATTTCGAAAACGCGTACACGTTGATTCGCGGAAGCGTCTCCGGTGGCCAAGCTGCTTTACGAAACACACCGACGAAACAGGTCAGCAAATCAACACCGCCCTCGGGCAAATTCATAACCGCCTGCGTGAAGCGCGGCAAAGTGTTCTGCGCACCACCCCCCTTTTTAGACTGTTTGCTAATACCCTTTGCGTCGCTATCCTCCTGTGCATCCCCCCCAAACGCACCGCCCACCCCGCGTACCATCCGCGACACGCAGTCGGTCGCGTTCTCGTTGAACACCCCGGCCAGGCGCTTTCCCCCGTTCGCTTTTTTGTTTTGCTTGTCGTTCATTTTCAAATAAAAAACCGCGTCCGGGTTCAGGTCGTTCGCGTAGACGGCTTTTGTTTTTTGCAGCGCCGGCAGCGCGATGGGGCCGACCCCGGCGCACAGATCGAGGACTATGTCATGTTCCGAAAAGCTGTTAATCAAGCGCGCGCGTTCCGTCCCGAGCCGTGAGTTCCAGTACATGTTCCGAAAATCTAACACAAAGGTTAGGCCGTTTTCGGCGACTCGCGTGACGAGCGCGCCGTGCAGCGCGCCGCCCTCGCCCGCGATGACCTCCATCGCGAACGTCCGAAACGGCCCGCCCGTTTCGCCAACCTTGGTGACCACGGTTTTTATCGAAGGGAGCTTGTCCAGAAGCACCTGGCCGATTACGTGTTTGTGCTGTGTGTGTTCCGGTCGCAGGTTCAGGTGCGCTATGGTGCCCGCGGTTTCGAACCCGGTCGGTACGGTCACGAAACTGGGCAACGCAACCGCCAAAGCCTCCTCGGCGCTGAGATTGGCGTAGGTCAGGGAAAGCGCGTGGGTGGTCAGGGTGACTTTTGTGTTTGAGTTGTTTTTTGGTGACCCTGTGTTCTTGGTACCGTCGTCATTGCCGCCATCAGTACGTCCGTCACTGCCGTCACTGCCGTCACTGCCACGGAAGGAAAGCACCTGCCGTACCGACTCGGGGAGCGCCTCGACCGGCGACCCAGGGGCGCACGTTTTTTCATCCAGCAAAATCAAACAAATCGCATCCCCATCCCCGCCATCCCCGTCCCCGAGATGCACCACCTTGTGCGTCCGCGGCCGGCCCAAGGTGTGCTTCTTCAACAAAGGCATCAGCGACCCTATGTCGCGTCGTGGCGCGCGCACCGCGAGCACCAAAAGCGTGGTGTTGAACCTCTCGTCCAAAGGGTCGATGGAGAGCGCGTTTGGTGCCGCGGACGCCGAGATCGGGGCGGCGGAGGGACACCACACGACGCGCGGTGTGGTGTGAGAAAGACACCACGACACGCTCCGGCCGCGACGCAGACGCGGCAGACCAACCGACGCGCGCCGCGCGCGAGCCACCACGGCGCGCACCGCCACCGCCGCCGACATCGCGGAGGGTGCGTGGGTGCGATGTGATTAGAGGTGCGGCGGGGATGATAAAGAGACTGCTCGAGTTATTATCACGAAAACGCAAAGAGTAAAAACAGAGTCTCATGAACACTTACGTAACTCGCCCGTCGCGCGCGCCACTCATCTCTGTCTCCCTGTCTACCCCATCGCCGCGACGACCATGTTGTTCAGACCGCAGCTCCCTTTATCCTTGCAAATGTGGTAAAACCCTTCGTGCCCCCAATCAGGTCCCCAAGAATTTTTCACGATCCAGTACGGTTCGTTGTGCAGCCTGACCGGGGCGAAGCTCCCGTCGCCGTCGTAGCCGACGATGAGGACGCCGTGATCCAGGGCTTGTTTGTTACACACCCATGGACACGCGACGCCGCCTCCGTAGGTCTGCATCCAGGCCGCGTCGATTCCAATGGATAACGGGCCGTGCTTCACAAGCGCAGCTGCGATTTCCGTTTCGTCCGTAGACACCAACCCGAACCCGGAAACCGAAGCGGCGAACGGCCCGTCTTTTTCCGCCTTGCACTTTCCCGCCACGGCTTTGTACGGGTAGTTCGTTTCAAGATCCAGGCCTTTGTCCGTGACGTACTGCATGGCGTTTAGGGGTAAGCCGCCGTCGCACCCGTCGTCGCACGCGTCGGGTTCGTCCGGCGTGCACGTGTGGTCGCAATCCACGAGCTGCTGTTCGCTCAGCGACACCAACTCGCCCTGAATGTAAAAAAGAAAGTGTCAGTCTTGTGTTGGCATCAGTCGGCGGAATGTGGTGATCGGAAATACGTACCGTTTTCAGAAAGTGTGCGCCTTCCACCGCGCCTGTTGTTGAAAAACTCCAGCACGACCCACAAGCGCCTTGGTTCTTCACGTCAGTCACCGCGCCTTTGTCCCTCCAGTCGAACGAGGTTGGGAGGTTTTTCAGCTCCTCGGGCGATGCGTTCGGGACGGCGTCGAGAGAGCGGCGGTGTTCGTCATTCCCGTCAATCCTTCCCTCGTCGACGTCTCCTCCGTCTCCCTTGTTACGCCTCATCTTGTCCACCGTGACCACGTCAATCCGTGTTCCCAAGTAGCTTCGCCGGAACTCCTCGGGGGTCAGGTCCATGAACTTCGTCACGCCGTGTTTCGCGGTGCCTCCGCCTTTCACGTCGGAAGCCTGGCGTTCTTCCGCCAGTAAGACGTTTTTAGCGAACACACGCAGGCGGTGCACGTACTCCGCCGGGTCGGATGCGTAACGCAGCGTCTTTTCGTGTTTCGCCAGGAACTGGTCGAACGCGTCGCGGAGCTCCAAAACCTGCCTCTCCACGACAAGCAGCGCGGTTTCAAGCTCGACGGTGGGGGATGGGTCGGTCGTGGGTGTCGCACCGGCGAATTCGGTCGTCACCTTTGCCGTGACGTCTGCGATTCGAGATCGGTCCAGCGGGGGGGCGGACAGCCGTTTCAGGGTGTTGAAACGCGCGGCGTCCGCGGTAGAAGTGGTCACCGCGAGGGTCGCGACGAGCGCCACGAGCGTGGTAGCGCGGCGGGAGGGTGCCATGCCGGGCAAGAGGCGCGCGGATGGAAGTACCGATTTGGCAACCCGAAAGGGCAAAGGGCGCGAAGGGATTTCGGTGACGCGGCAAATTCATTGTTGAAGAAAAAGCAACGACGACGTTTGCCATCAGATCCTAGGAGCGCACGAAGGATGACCACGCTTGCCTCCATCTCGCGCGTGGTGCCTCGCCCCTGGCGCGTGGAGCCACCGCGCGCACCAGGGACTCGCCAACAAATGCGCGCTTCTCGCAAAACACGCGCTCCACGCGTCACCACCGCGTCCAGTAACGACGACGACTCGTCTTGGTGGAACATCTCCCGTCTTCTTCCACCGAAAGCAAAAGAAGCGGTTCGTGAGATCGAGTACTTCGGCGGCTCGCCGTTGCAGCAAGTCCTGCCCTGGGCTGGCAAGCCGAAAACGGACTCCCCAGGACGTCCGTACCCTCCAGACCCAGCCAACCAGCGCGTGTTGTTCGACTTCACCTCGACCTCGCCTGAGTACGTATTGCGCCTTTCACCAAATCCCAACAAGACTGTTGCATAAACAAGACTGACACTTTTCTTTTCCTATCACAGTTCCGCGCCCGAAACTTTTTCCAAAACCTTCGGCGCCCTGAACGACGTGGTGATGGGCGGGCAAAGCGAAGCGAGCGTTTCTGTTGTGAAGGTCCCTTTGGAAGACGGAGGGTGCGTGGTGAAACTGTGCGGTGTCGTGGAAGGCGACGGCGGCGGGTTCGTGTCGATGCGCAGTCGGAACTTCCAACCCTCGGTGGACCTGGCCGATTTTGCCGGCATACGCCTGGAGGTCAAGGGCGACGGACGCAGGTACAAGCTCATCGCCCGGGACGTCCGCGATTTCTTCGGACTCGCGTGGCACTGCGGGTTCGACACCGTGGAAAACATGTGGCTCACCGTGGACGTGCCGTTTGATACCCTCACCCCGGTGCTTCGCGCGGACGTCGTGCGCCCTGGTTCGAGCGACTACCGCGAGTTCAAGCGCGACACCCTGAGGTCGATACAAATCATGCTTTCGAAGTACGAGCTCGGCATGAACGAGCTTAACCAGACGTTCGCTTCCGGGCCGTTCGCCCTGGAAATCCGCGCAATTCGCGCGTACAAACAGGAACGCGACCCGCGTGTCATGAAAGGACAGGAAATCGTCAAGAAACTTGAAGACGGTGATGCGGGTGGTGAAGGACCGGGGCCTTCCGCGCGTTGATGGGACGCGGAGGTGATCTGGGAGAGGCGACAGACACGACAGACGAGGGTATTTTTTCCTTTTACAGCGTAGAGACACGAATGATTCCTTCCTGCATCAAGACCAATGCATGCATGCAACTAGAGACAACGCGGAACCTCCGCGAACATAGACTAGCTTCAAATAGCGCTTCAACACAGACTAGCAAATAGAATGGCTGTTTTACATTGTTTTACTACTTGATCGCGACTACCTTCGTCGTCACTCCTTTTCACCGTTCCTACCGTCACCGCTCCGCCGAGTCCCCGACTAAACACGCGGGTAACGTGGCGTTTGTGGGGTCCAAACGCCCGCTCAGCATCACGCCGTACATCAAATCGACGGCCCGGCCGCCGTTCGCGTCCACGCTGTTCCACATCGCGCTCGGCGATCCCAAAGAAGAGACTCTTCCCCATTTCGCCATTTCGGCTTCGTCGGCCGACGCTTCGCCTCGGCTATCGCTTCCCTCGCCCAGCTCCGCGACCCTGCGAAGCAGCTCCAGCGCCGAGTGCGAAAGCGGCCCGTCCAGTAAACTCGCGATGGGCGCGAACGCGGACGTGCTGCCGCCGCCCGAGGCGCGCAGCAACGCGTTTTTCGTGCCGACGTCAACGCGGGCGCGCGCCACAATTTCAATCAGAAGCTCCAGCGCCGCCGCGGCGGCGGACGCGGAAGCCTCTCTGGCGGCGGCGCCGCCGAACGTGTCTTCCGTGTCGCGTTCGCGGTTGGTGTGACGACTCGCCACGGCGATGTCCACGAGCACCTTCGCCACCGCGCCGGCGTGCGCGGGGGGCGCGAGGAAGAGAAACAGCGACGGCGCGACGGCCTGCGCTACTCTCGCGACGTGCGCTGAGAGTCCGGAGTTCGTGCCCATTGATGAGCCCGACGGGGAGGGAGGAGGCACGTTCGGGTTTACCGGCGCCGGTGGCAAAGAACACGTGCGCCGCCCCCTCGGCGCCGCGAAGGACACCGAGGGCGACGGGAGAACGGACTCGATGGCTGTGGCGAGCGCGTCCGCCGCGGACGCGCCGCGTTGCTGTTTTCGTGGTGTACCGTACTCGTGTAACGAAGCGGCCGACGCGGCGCGCAGACCCGCGGCGAGCCACCGCCCCGCCGCGGCGCCTTCCCCGACGCTGAGTGCGTTCGGGGTGGATTGAAACGCGCGTGATGTCTGATGTGAGTTGTGAGTCGGCGTCGAAGGCGTTCGCGGCGTCATCAACGCATCGCCCTCCAACTCCTCCGCCGCCGCCGCCGCCGCGAGCACCGCCGGTAAGAGTCCGGCGACGCAAAGCGCTAGCGCGCGTTCTCCTCCCCACGTATCGCCTATCCCGACGACCGGTACCAACGACGCGAGCGCGCGAGTTGAGTGCGCGGCGCATTGCGGCCTCGCGAGCCCTTTTACCAACAGCGGTACGATGTCGTGCAAACTCATCGCGGGCGGTGGTACCAAAGGCGGTAAAGGGAGGGTCCATATTTCCGCAAATTTGTCCTGTGATTGAAAAAGAAAAGTGTCAGGTCAGTCTTGCCTGGGCAAACGTAGGTGCCTGGATTTGGGAAACGCGCAACACGTACCGGCGTCCCTACCCCGCAAAGCCACGCCTCCGCCGCCGCCGCCGCGCAGGCGGACGCCATCGTCTTGGCGCCGCGCCACCGCTTGTCCTTCGGGTCTGTGAAAATGGCATTCGGCGCGATCGCGCTTAGGGGGGTGCCCACCTCCACCGGCGCCGCGGCTCGCAAAATCTCAACCGCCGCGCCGGACGGGTCGTCCAAAGGCCACGCCTGCGCGATCGCGGCGACCAAGCGCGCGGCGCGGCCGTACGTCGGGGCGTGCATGGTTCTTGGGGAAATGTCAGTTTTTCGGACCACGTGTAGTACGTAAACAGTCGCCCGTAATCGGGCCTCTACAGTGTGCCGCCTGATTTGGGAAAGGACCAAGGCCGTACCTTAAACACGCCGCGGCGCCCCAAAAAACGTGCGCGTTGTCCACCACCACTCGCTCGTCGTCCACTAATTTGAACATCTCAGTCAGCGTGTCCAGTAAAAGCCCAGTCAGCGTCCCGGCGAGCGCGGCGGATCGGGCTGAGATTTGCGAAGTGACAGTTTTGGTGTTCGGCGTCGCTTTGTTTCGCTGCGACGTCCCAAACCCGCCGCCGAAAGCGGAGCCCAACCCGAACGCCACCGTCCCACCCTCCGCCGCGGCGGCGGAGGCGCACGTCGCGCTTAAAAGCGCATCCGCGGCGTCCGGGTCCAGGGGGACTTTCAACGCCGCTAACACGCGCGCGGACGCCGCGGCGAGCGGAAAACTCGCCGCCCGCAACAACCACCGCCGGGCTTCATCCGCCCACTGCTTGCGCAACCCGGGTTCGAATACTAAAGCGTCCGGGAGCAGTCCGACGAGACGCGCGATTTGCTCGGGAGACCAGACCCCGGAATCGTGGCCACCGACGTCTTGCCTGGCTAAACACACCTGCAGCTCACCGGTGGCGAGTCTTCCGGAACGCGCGTTCTTCGAGGAAACGGTTTCAGCGTCGCCGTCCGCGTTTTCACCGCGTCGGGACAGCACGGAGGACGGCGCTCCCGGAGACGCAACTGTGTTCGGCGTCCCCGCCCCCCCCCACGTGCTGACTTCGCCTTTCCACCCGCTCCCTATGGAGGGCGTGCCGCTCGTGACAAAGCCGTTCTGGGCGTTCAAAACCCTCTGCTGCTCGGAAACCGGAAACGTCCCCGACGAAGCGTTTCGCGCCGACTCGAGCGGCTTCGCCGCGAGCGCGTGCGTCAGATTAAGAAGGAGTTGCTGGCAGTGCGCGCGTACGGTGTGTTCCGGTGACCCCGCCAGGGTGGCGGTCACCGCGTGCAGCAGCACGGGCAGGTGCACCCTAAACGCGTTGCCGTGCTCCGCGGCAACCTCGGCTAACAAAATAACCGCCAAATCCGGGGCGCTGATTCGCAAACGAGTGTCTCCACCCTGTTTGCCCACCAAATTTTCGTCGTCGTCGCTTTCCGATTCGCGGCCGTCGAAGGAATAATTGGAACGCGACACGGATGAAGCCCCCGTCCGGCCGAAACCGCTGACCCCGCTTCGCACCGACGTACCATCCGAGTCGTTCCTTTGGTGAAACCCAACCCTGTCACGCGCATCACGGCGCACCGAAGGCGGGTACTCCATCTCAAGCCCCCGCAGGGAAACCGCGTACACCAGCTGGTCCACGCTCTGTCTCGGCGCCGCCCGCGCCAGGAAAAGACACGCGCGCTTACGATAATAAAACAAAGTGTCAGTCTTTCGTGATGTGATAGAGTAAACAGTCACCCGTAATCGGGCCTCCACAGGGAGGCGGGATTTCGGAAACGCCCAAGGCCGTACCTTCGCGACGACGCAAAACAGGGCCATGGCTTGTTTCCCGTGCACGTCCTCCAGCCCTTTGGTTTCCAAAAACCTCAACGCGGGAACCACGTTACGAGGCGACTTCCCTATTCCCGCCCACAGCGTCTCGACTTCCTCGGGCATGGCGTCGCAGTGTTTGTACGTCACGAAGTAAAGCGCGCGCAGTAACCGCTCCGCCCTCCCCGCGGCGGCGATGTGCGGCAGGTGAACGTTTTGGATCCAAGGCGCCAGCGCTTGTAACACGCGCTTGTGCGTGCCTTGCGCGGCATCGCCACCGGTGTGACCTCGTTGTGCGGCGTCAGAAACGTTTCTGTTCGCGTTGTCCGAGGAAGTACCGTCATCGATCAACCGCTCAAGCGCCTCAACTAACAGCTCCTCGCCGATATCGGGCCTGCGCTTGGCGAGCTCCGCGCTCGCGTCCAGCTGGAAGGCGCGGTACGCGTCGGGAAGATCGGGGAGGTTCCGCGGGTACCCGTTCCCGTCAGGCTCCCCGAGCTCCGTCGCCGCGACCGCTCGCAACAACGCAACCGCGTCCTCGCGCGTTTGAGAGCTCGGGCTAACGAGCTTGCTAAGCACCAGCGCGAGGAGTTTCGCGGGGGAACACGTGGGTTTCTGAATCGAGTCGGGGTCATTTCCAAAAGTCGTTTGGTGCTTTGCATTCTTGGAAGGCTGCTTTGCGTTCGTCGCGTGGTACGTTTGGTTCGCGAAGCGGACGTACAAGTCGCTCAACGCAGCGACGTGCGCGCGCGCCACGCTGTGGCTGGCGCTGTAGCACCCATTCAGGGCGACGTGCGCCAAATGCGGGTTGCTTGTGAGGTAGTTGTGCAGCGCTGTGGTGGCGGTTTTCGTGTTTGTTGTGTGCTTCTCGCGTTCCAAACGAGTGTCGATCCAAACCATGACACGCCCGGTCGGCGAACGCGCTGATTGGTCGTCGTCAAACGCGGGGCCAATCAGAAGCGCGGCCATGGCTTCCCGGGACGCCCGGAGCGTGGACTGCGGTTTCGCGGGGTCGTCGTGGTGGTGTGAACCACAGAAGACGCCGCTTCCCCCGTTTCGGGTGAGATGTTTAACATTTGTCTCGCTCGGTTGTCCGTCAGAACCTCCCGACAAAATCGAACGCGCGTCGCGTGGGTCGTACGCCGCGTTACTAAAACTCTTCGTCGTTTTCGCGCCTGATTGTAAAAAAAGAAATGTCAGTCTTGCATGGGCAATCAGGGAGGCGGAATGTGGTAAAGCAGGAAATACTTACCACCAAACCCGTTCCCGTTTAACCCGAGCCTCCGCTTGTCCACCGACCCCGACCCGCCCCACCTCGCGTACGGCGTGTTCTGTACCAACCTCGCGTCCAGAGTGGAGGTGGAATCCTGCCGGAAAAGTTTTGACGCCCTCACGCTTCCGTCGCGCTCGGAGTCGAAACTCCCCACGCTGCGCGCGCTCCCGGCGCCCGCGGTGCCTCGAAAAAAACCGTCGTTTTTCGACCCGCTCACGCTTCCCGGGTCGTGTAGGTCGTACCCGCTCACGGACCCGGACCCGGACCCGTTGTTCAACCCGGACACGCCGCCGCCAATACTCCCGCCCGAAAAAGAAACAGAAGACTCCCCCCCGCTTTGCGTCGTCGCTCTCTGCTCCAGCGCCGCGAATCGCTCCCACCAGCGCGCGCGCGTTTCCCTGTCCAAAACGTGCGGCGCCGCAGCCGCAATTGCGGGCGCGCACGCCGTGGTCGTCGCCGCCGCGGCGAACTGCAGCCGCGCCAGCTCGTCCGGGCCGCACTCCACTTGAGCCGCGGTGGACCGGGTGTACTCCAGGGTCGCATCAACGAACGCCACCAAACGCGCCGCGACGGCGGAGCGCGAAACCGAGCTCCGGTCGCCGTCCGATCCGGCGTTTGGACTGGCGGCGTTTGGATAGTGCGTCGTCGTAATCGAGCTCGCCGCACTCGCCGCGGCCTCCACGGCGCCGCACGCGGCGAGGCGGAGAAACAGACGCGCGAGGTGCGCGCGCAGCTCGCGGTCAGCGGACCTGCGGTCGAACGGCGTGCCGCCGCCCCCGGCGGCGCCGCCGCCGGCGAGCTCCGCTTGCAGCGGCGCGAGCGCCGCGAGCAGCCGCGGCGCGGCGAGGGGCGGGACGCGCGCGAG
>TARA_B110000261_G_scaffold83530_1_pt1 | contig 19464 bp, 18 predicted proteins | sample TARA_B110000261 | Tara Oceans TARA_B110000261 (sample SAMEA4397705) | marine metagenome | biome: Polar Biome; feature: [DCM] deep chlorophyll maximum layer (ENVO:01000326); material: water (ENVO:00002006), including particulate matter (ENVO:01000060) such as... | depth 20 m | reverse complement strand
GCAGAAAGTGGTTGGCCATTGTTTCCGATTAATTCAGACGATGATGATGTTATTAAAAATAATTTTGCTTATAAGCTTACAACTATTATGAAAAAAATATTTAAAGTTGATGGTATTACAGCAAATACACTGCGTATTGGTGCGTCAATGTTTAATCAAGCTGGTAATAAGTCCATTAATGAAAAGGTTAAAGTTGCTGAAGCGATGGGCCATTCGGAAAAGGTAAATCAACAGTATAATAAAATTATTAAAAACCCGCACGAGAACGCTGTTAAGAAAATTCTTATTCCTGCCCAAAAAATTGGGAAAATTCGGCGAAAAAGTCGGGTTAAGTGATAGCTGACTATGACTTTTCGTATAGAGACTATAGACTTTTTAGATTAGCAAGCAAAAGATAAACTTTTTAGAAGCTCGGAAAATAACAAGCAAAAAAAGATAAACTTTTTAGAAGCTCCTAAAATAACAAGCAAAATGATACACTTTTTAGAAGCTATCGTAGGTTATCCAAATATATATAAAAATGATATAAGGTATTATTTATATACATTATTATACAAGATGAGTAAAACATTAGGCAGACCCAGGCTAGATATTAGTGATGAAGAGAGATACGAGCGCCATAAAGAAAAATGTAAATTATATACAAAAAATCGTATTATGAATGACCCAATTTTTCGTGAAAAGATAAAAGCTTATAATACTGAATATTTAAGAAAAATGAGAGAAAAGAAAAAACTAGACCAAGAACAACTTATACAAAAGCAAAAAGAACTATTTTAATTACAGCAGAATAATATCAATTTTTATTATTTTTTTTCATTTTTAAAAGTATATATAAAAATGATTAAAGTATATAAAAATAACTTATAAAAGTATAAAAAAAAGCATATCCAAAATTTATTATATTTAGTGAAAATATAAATGTTTAACCAAATCATATTAACCGAAACAGGTTATGCTGAGGGTAAAAAACTTCACACTATTGAGTGTAATAATTATGATAAATCACACCTAGACTGTGAGTATATTAATAAACTTAATAATTTAGATTATGGATACGAGTTGATAGGTAAAAAAGGACAGCAAATAAAACCTTGTTTTGATTGCGACCCTAAATTTAATATTGATGACGAGGTTGATGTGTTAAAAACTATAAATGATGTTATTTTAAAAGTTGATAAGATGTATCCTAATACTGAAAAATATGCTATTATGAGGATTCGTAAATTACCTGATGAAAATAAACAAAAAGTGTCTTTTCATATTACGATAGATGGTGTTAGAACTAATATCCAGACTATTAAGAAAAAAATAAATGATAATGGTTATAAAAAAGACGAAACCTTTGACGATAGTATTTATACACCTAATAGGGGCTTATATCCTATATATTCCAACAAGAAAAAAGGCACGGTTGGAAGTATTGAAGTTTTTAAAGCTATTGATATTAAAACTGGTAAAATTTTAAACTGGCCTGATATTGATATAAAAAAATATTGCCCTTCTTATGTCGAAGAGAATTTTAAACAAGATTTTATGGAGCCACCAACTGGACCTAAAGGACCAACAGAAGAAATAGACAAGATACAATATGACGATGATACCGCAGGTGGAGATTTTAATCTAGAAGAAATTATCAATCACCTAAAACCTCATAGAGCTGAAAATAGGGATGATTGGTTAAATGGTATTTATTGTGTTATTAACTGTGCGGAAAGCCGAGGATATGGTAAGAAAAAACAGAAAGATATAGCACATTTATTTTCTTCAATATCTAAAGAAAAATATGAAGAGGATACAGTTGATGAATGGCTTGATAAGAATTTTGATAAAAAACGAGAAATCGGTTATAGATGGACGTTTTTGTTAAATTGGTTAAAAGAAGATGATATAACATATCATAATAGTATTATTAGTGTATCTAAAAATAAATTAATTAAGTATGATGAATTTAAAAAAGATTGGGAAACAAACCATTTTAAACTATTACATCCTCCTTTCTTTATTACAATTGAAAATGACGGTATAATATGCGAGAAAAACAATGACGCAATGGTAACTTATGAACATTTGACTTGCACAATTACAAATAAAGCCATTAAAAAGATGAATGACGAAGCGCAGAAATCAAACCCTAATGTTGTAAGGTTAAATGAAGAAGAACCAAAATGGTTTTTTCCAATATGGAAAAAAGACCATACTATGAAAATACATCGTAAAATGAGTTGGCTTCCGCCTCCTTTAGTAATGGACCATCCTAATGATTTTAACTTATTTGAAGATTTTTCTATAAAACAAACACCTTTAATTGAAACTGAAATTAACTATTGGGACGAATACTATAAATTGGCTTCAAATTTATTTGGGGACAAGAAAATAACTAATTATGTAATATCCATTATGGCATCTAGACTACAAACACCGGCATTTAGAACCGAAGTATTAGTTATATTAACAGGAGCCGAAGGTGATGGTAAATCTTTGTTTATAAATACTTATTTTAAATTATTTGATAAATATACGGCTGTTATCCAGAATCTTAATAATTATTTTGAAGATAAAAGCACACTTGAATATCAAAAATTATTATTATGTTTGGATGATGTAAGTGGTAATGGAAATTTTGAACACGATGGGCAGTTAAGGTCGAAAATTACTAGTAGCACATTAACAGTTAGGCCTTTATACGAAAATGCGAAATCAATTGATAATTATTGTGATTTGTGGTATTCATCAAATCAACGTAATATTGTTAAAATGACAGATGATGGTATTAGGAGGTTTTTTCAAACAGAAACAACATCGCATTATAGGAATAATACGGATTATTGGAATTGGTATTTAAAACACATTTATAAAACTAATAAAGTTTTTAATCCAATAGCATTACGCCAAATATACGAAGGCTTAATGAATTGGGATATAAGCGAACATATTATTAAAAGTTTTCAAGACCCTATTGATAAGCCTTTAACTGATATAATGAAGCAAAATATACGCTCTAATCGCGATAAAATATTATATTTTTACGAAGACCTTACTCAAAAGAATGAAAAAGAAAATGAAAAAAGAATAGCCGATAAAGATGACGTAGAAACTGATGTAACTTATGAAAACAAGATTTTATTTGATAAATGGAACCAATACTGTTTAAAATCTAAAATTACTTCAGAAATGAACATTATACAATTCGGCATTAAAACAACCGCTTATATTAAAAAAATAGAAATTAAAACAGGCGAAATAGCTTTTAAAAAAGATAGTAAGCATAGTTTAACAACTGTCTATTTTAAAGTCTTACGTGAATTTTTTGATAAACTTAATGAGGGTCATTAATATATACTTTTGGGGGGGTTGATTTAACCCCCCCATCAACCCCCCCAAGCAACTTTATACTATCTTTTTGCTTCCTAAAACCTCATATACCTTACACCTCCCCCTATACTTCTAATTTTATCAATAAGAAGTATAGGGGTGTATGTCCCCAAGGAAGCAAAAAGATAGTATAAAGTGGATGGGGGGGTTGGGGGGGTTGTTTAGGATTTCTATAAGAAAATTTTTAGGCCGGTCAATATATAGTTTTCAAAAAATGGATTTAACCCCCCCAACCCCCCAAAAGTATATAATAACTATTATACAAAAGCAAAAACCCCTTATGAATTATTATATACTTTTGGGGGGGTTAAATTGGGCTTAAATTATAAAATTGATTATCATTGTAAATATATACTTTTATATTTTTATGCCATTCAAATAATTGAAAGCATTATCTCTGTCTTTTTCGTCATAGAAGTAATATACAAACCCTGCTTTAATTTTACCAAACACTTCTAACGAACCAACGCACAAAAGATTATTATCTCCATTAATAGTTATAGTCAATGAATACCATTTTTTACCAACTAATTTTTGATTTTTATCTAAAGCCTGACAAGTGTCTTTTTCGCTTTCTTTAGCTATTAATTTTTTTTCTTTGATTGCTTTTCTATAAAGTTTAAATTGCTCTGCATAAAGTTTATAATCTATCCAATTCCATTCGCTAACTTGTAAATTATAAGTCATAATCTTATCACCTTGTCTTTCGCTCATAAACAACTCGAAATATTCTGAACTATTATTACGTTTTTTATCAAAAGGTGTGCTAACATTAACATAGTCAATATTACCTGTTTTTTTAAAGGAATCTTTAAATTTTTTGTATTCTCTTTCAACATCAACTATAATAGTCGGGGTTGCTTTTAAAATTTGCTCGTAATATTTATTACGGTTTTTTACAATTCTTTTATCTAAAATAAATTTAGAATGATGTAATAATCCTTCTATAAGAATTTTAGGACATTCTTGTTTGTTCAATTTAAACTTATTGAATACACCTGTAAGAATTACAAATATAAGTGTATGTTCTTCAGTAGTATGTTCCGACATAATATAACATTTTTATAATATGTTATCATTTTTATATACTTTTATATTTTTATGCCATTCAAATAATTGAAAGCATTATCTCTGTCCTTTTCATCATAAAAGTAATATACAAACCCTTCTTTAACTTTATGAAAAACTTCTAGTGTCCCAATACAAGGATTATTACCGTCTGGATGAGCTACAATCAAGGAATACCATTTTTTACCAACTAAATTTTCATTATCATCTAAAGATTGGTCTGTATCTTTTCCGCTTTCTTCTACAATTAAGTATTTTTTTTTTACCAATTTTTTAAAATCTTTAAATTGAAGTTTATAGTTTTCAACATCTATCCAATCCCATTCGTGGCAATCTTGATTATACGTCATTATTTTACAACCCTTCCTTTGAAACATAAATAATTCAAAATATTCACCGCTAAATCGGCGAGTTTTTCCATCATTTATATCAGCTTTACCATAATAAATATTACCAGCTTTTTTCTTTACATCAAATAAAGCTTTATAAGCCGTATCAACCATATCAATAAGGTGAGGATTAACTTCTAAAAATTGGTCATAATATAAGAAACTATGATTAACAATTCGTTTATCTTCAATATTACTAGCATTGTTTTCTAAAGCATCATAAACTGCTTGTGGAACTTTTTGTTTATTAATTTTAAATTTTTTTATAATACCTGTTCCAATTACAAAATTAAGTAAATGCTTGTGCCTACAATCATCTGTGTCTAAACAATTACAATTATCCATTTTGATATATAAAATAATATTATATCATTTTTATATACATTTATAATTCTTTTAAAGATATCGGGATAATTTTATCGTATTTTATTTTTACTCCCAAGTTTTCTTCACTATCAGGTTCTTCTGTTGTTAATGCGTATTGATTAACATACTCATCCGAAAAAAACGTATATTCGTTAATACCCATATTAACGTGTTGAATATTTAACTGAGTATTAACACCTACACCCGAAAAATATACTCTATACTTACTCCATAAATGGGGTTCTAAAATATTAAAATCACACTGCCATATTTTAAGTTTATTTAATACACACGTTTTACGTTTATTTTCTAACTCATAATATTTTATACAACCATCGACAGATACCACGTTACGCTCTACTTCAATATATTGAAACTCATATAATTTTTCTTCTTTGTGTGTAAGTGATAATTTGTCCATAATATCTTTAAATTCTTTATCAGTTAGTTTTTCCTTAATATCGTATATCATATTAGATAATTCTTGCGATGTCATAATTGAAAAATGTATATAATATGTTATCATTTTTATATACATTTTTCAATTAAATAAAATTCTTATAGGACCATCTATAAATTCTATAATAGAACCTGGTGTCTTATCGTTTAAAATCCGTTTATTTTTTACATAAATAGAATTATTTTCACTAATCTGTTGTCTGTTTTTAAAATTATAATCAAGCGAATAATTCCTATAATAGCTCATATTCTCTAACCTGTAATTTTGATTATATTTAAAACAGTAGTATTGGTCTATATTAATGTGTTTGGTTTTTCCCTTCCCAGTCATTTAAAAATATATTTATTTTATATATTTAAATATAAATAATGGATTTATACAAAGAACTAGAAAGGCAAAATAAGCTAAATAAAATTTATACAAACGATACGTCTTTACGATTAAAATTATACGATATGCATCGTAATAATCAAGTAAATATATTAAATTCAAATATAATGAAAAAAAAATTAAGTAAATATTCTAAAGATATTAAAAGCTTTAAAATACGGTATGATAACCTTATATATTAGTAAAATCGTTAATACCTATTGTTGCCCCTGCACTTGGAGTTGCTGGGTTTGAATTCCTAAAATCAGTCTGCACGCAATTGAGAACGGCTGGTAAAGTTCGTTTGCCTTTGTATATAGCTGTAATATTATGTTTTATGTGTCTTGGGAAAGTAAATTCGTTCATCTCTACAATATTATCGTATTCTTTTATTACTTGTGATATGTCTTCAGAATCCAACGTTTCTAAGTTATTATTTAATTTGTCTTCAATCGAATGACACATTCTAACCATTTTCTGATTTACTTGTTTAAATGTAGATTCTTTTTCGCTGATTTTGAAATTACCAATCATAGCCATTAACAACGCTATACAAGCATTGATAATGACATTCGGCATCTTCATATCTTCAGCGTTAAAACTGCTAGCATTTATAATAGATAAAACTGATGTTATTAAAATAAGTGGAATATTACATAAACTTTTTATAAAAGAGAAATGCTCAAAACTTCGCTCGCATAATATAGCATAAACATACGATTTATCTCTATATTGAACAAGCAAATCTATTTGTCTCTGCTCTAACATTTATTTACTAAAATATTTATTTATTAACTAAAAAACCCTCAAGAGTTTTAATTGATTTCTTGAGGTTTTTTATTTCAGCTTTAACAATATCATTGTTATTTACAGTATGTGTAATAGGAGCCACGGATGCTATTGTTTCTTTTTCAAAATCAATAGCAACCGCAGAGTCTTTTGCAACAATTGTCTTTTTTACAGCCTTAGGTCTGCCAGCTTTTTTCGCAACTTCAATCTCAGTATTTGAAACCATTTTTATAATTAATTATTTTAATAATTAATTAAAATTAAACGCAAGTTTATTTTTTCTTATAATAAAAATAACATAATGGGTAAATTTACATTAGAACAAAGGTTAGAGCTTCTTAAAAAGGCTAGAGAAGCTAAGGCTGATAAATACATTGCTAAACTTGAAGATAAACTAGCTAATCCAGCTAAAATGGGAAGACCTAAAAAAATTAAAGAAGAAATTAAAGAAGACGAACCGCAGGAGGATGTTGAGATTGTTGAAGAAACTGTTATAGAAAAAATAAAGAAACCTAAAAAAAAGATTATAAGAAAAATTATACAACAGTATGAAAGTGCTAGCGAAGAAGAAGAAGAAATAGTATATATGCCACCTAAACCAACTAAAAGACAACAAGAGCATAAACAATACGATAGACCGGATATTAAACAAGAAGAGCAAATAGAACCTAAACGGAATATATTTTTTAATTTTTAATATTAAATATGAATAGTAAAACAAACCATTTAATTAAACATAGAACAGAACCTAAAGATGTATTTATAACACCTTTAAAATTAGCTAAATATCATATTGATATGATAAAATATAAACAAGATGATGTATGGTTAGACCCATTTAAAAATAACGGGAGTTATTATAATCAATTCCCGAATGATAATAAAAAATGGGCCGAAATATTAGATGATAAAGATTTTTTTAATTTTAATGAAAAAGTAGATGTAATATGTAGTAACCCACCCTATTCTTTTATTGATTTGATTTTAGAACATTCTATAAAATTAAAACCGAAAATAATATCATATCTTATTGGTATAAATAATTTAACACCGAAGCGAATTGAATATATGGAAAAAAATAATTATTATATACATAAAATACATTTATGTAAAGTATTTAATTGGTTTGGAATGTCAATTATAGTAGTGTGGAAAAAGAATGTTAAACCTATAATAACATACGATAGAATTGTATGGCGGTGAAAAAAGAACAGAGAGACGTTAAAGAAATTATATATTAGTGATTAAATATCAACATTTACATCAGAATTATAAGGGTCATTATGCTCAAGTTTTTCTGGCTCTGGAACTGTTAAAGGATGTGTGAAGGTTGAACCATCTTCTAAGTGTAAAAGCCCATCATAAAATATATCGGGTGGTGTTGTGAAGTTAAGAGTATTTGAATTTTCTTTATGAATAGCTTTTATTTCATCAACTTCATCCTGTGTTAAATTATTACTTAAGCCTTTCATTTTATTAATCGTCATTTTAGCCGATAAATCCAAAATAAATCTTTCAGATTCCATTAATTTTTTTCCAATTAAAGCCTCACCTCGTGATAACATATCATCATACATTGCTTTATCTTGGTTTGTATAATGGTCGGGATATACAGTATCTCTCATTTTTAATATGTATTATTTATAAATAAGATAATATTATAAAAATATGTCCGCAAAGATAAAAACGAATAAGTTAAAAGATTTAACTGATAAATTACGTAAATATAAAAAATATGAGCCACCGCAACCTAAAAACAAGTCATTACCACCTACATACAATATTATTCTGAGTTCATCCCCAAAAGGTGGTGGGAAATCATATAATTGTGTCCAGCTTCTAGAAAATTATAGTAATAGTGGTTTTATTGATGAAAAAGGTAATGATGTTAGAATGAGGATTGTGTGGGTTAGCGGGGGCACATCACACAGTAAGCAAAATAGTATTTTAGATTCCTTGAAATTATTACACGAAGACGATAGGTTAAATATAGAGACTGATATAGACCAACGTATGAATGAATTGTATGACCAAATTAAAGAAGAACGCGATAATATAGAAGCTTACAATATTTATAGGGAAATATTCGGTAAATTCAAAGCAAAAAAGTTATCTCTTTTAACTACCGAAGAATTGATGGTTTTAAACTTTAAAAGTTATATTGACCCAGCTATAGACCCAGATTGCCCACAAGATACAGACGGTAATAAATTGTATAATCCTAGAATGGTTTTTTTAGTTTTAGATGATATGATATCAACAAATGCTTTTGGCACAAAAAAAGCAAATTTTTTTAATAGAATAGCTGTAAAAAGCAGACACGACTCAGAAGACCTTTGTCCTATTAACCTTTTTTTTATCACACAGAGTTTTAAAGCCGTTCCCGCTTTAATTAGACGCCAAACCGATGTATTCGTATTATTAAAATCAGCAAGCCGTAATTACATTATAGATGCTATAAGCGAAGAAGTAGGCTCTCATTTTAGTAAGGAAGAAATTTTAGAATATTATGATAAAATCATGAAAATACCTTATGGTAGCTTAATATTATCAATCCATAAAAAAGAAAAAGATGAAAATCGCGTTAGGATGGGTTGGACTGAAATAATTGTAAGAGACCCTAAATACATTAATAATTAAAAATCTTATGTAAGAATAAAGATGCCAGTTGGAGCGCCTAGAGTTGCAGATGCGGTGGGAACACCTAAACAAAAAAAACAAAGGGAATATATGAGAACTTATAACCAAGCTATAAAAAGTAAAATTACCAGTTTAACATCCGATATTAAAGCTTGTGAAACTGATTTAGCTAAAATGAAGAAAAGCAAGACTAAACTTAAGGAAATGGCAAAAACTAAACTTGATAAGACTTTAGTTAATAAAGAATTTGACCCGGATGAATTTGCGAAAATGGGTATTGCTTATGTAAAAAAATTAAAATAAAAATGATGACATTAATAAACAATGCCTCCTAAGAAAGCCGGCGCACCTAAGAAGCCGGAAACGGTCGGATCTGATAAACAAGTTAAAGCCAGATTATACCAACGTGATTATCAGGCTAAAATACGCTCAGGTATTTTTGAATTAGCTCAAATGGAAATTGATTGTGATAAAGAATTAAAACAAATCAAACAAGATAAAGCTAAATTACTTAATTTATTAGAAAAAGCTAATAATCAAACTGAATCAATTTTAAAAGAAGCAACAGCAGATAAAAAACCAACTGTTAAGCAGATGAACGCTTCCAGTGTTATAAATCGCGCTGTTAAAGGTAAAGTTGCTAAAAATGCTTTAACTCAAGCAGAAAAGGATAAAACCTTTAACATTCTTTTAAAATAAAATATTAAACTTAACTTATTTTTATGAAATTTTAAGAAAACCATTAGAATCCTTCCACAATTTATTAGCAACAGCTGGCTCATCCGTAGGCAAGTTTGAAAATCGTATATCTGCTCCTCCTGATTCTGTTGATTGAAATGTAAAACTAATTCCTGTAAATGCATATTGGTCGTAAGGTCCTGAGGAAGTATTTAACTGAAACCACCTTATATAAGAACTTTGTTGCTGTGAAGCATTTAAATTCATAGAATAAAATGTAAAATTAGCAACATTGGGATATAAAACTGAACCATAATGTATAATAGTATTTGACATTAAATTACCAAAACTATCTAAAAATTGTAACTCAAAGTTCTCATTGGACTCTGGCCTATTGCCACCATTTGAATTATTTCCGGCGATCCAATAGAAGCTTAACGATACGATGTCACTCATAATTGATTGAATATTTTTAGTTCTTAAAGAACGATATGTTCCACCATTAAAACAGAAGAATTTACTATAACCTATGGAATTACTATTAAAAGTCCCACTTGTTCCTGTTCCATTTCCAGAAAACTTAACTTCACTTTTATAAGAATTATATAACCCTGAAATTTGACCTAAATTATAACCTACCCCGCCAGGAATTCCAGCCTGACTTCCTAAGATTCCATTAGTAAAAAAAGTAGCATTAAATCCACTAATAGTGGTATTAATAGAACCGGATGCTAAGCTAAAATCTTCAACAATCGTAGTTAATTGACCTGATGTATATGTGCTTCCAACAATTGACATAGCACCTTCTTTAATAAAAGCACTTGTATTGGTAAAAGTTAAACCATTCAAATTTAGTATTACCCCACTTTCATTGCTTAAAAGAGAAGGTAGTGTCGGTTTATTTTGAATATATGCTAAACTTGAAATATTATTTTGATTAAAATCACTTTGAACTTGCTGAGCAGGTATAGTAGGTTTATTTCTAATATACGCTAAGCTATTAATATCTATTACATCCCAATCTGTTATTAATGATGCAGTTCCTTGATAAGAACCGTCCGCAAATTGTATGCCAGTATCTGGTCCGTAATTGTTTAATGTAAGTTTGCCCCCCAAATTAGTATTATACAAATTATCAATAGTTAATAAGTAATTGCCATCTCTATTTCTTACAGTAAAATACTCTGTCTTAGTAAATTCCACAATATTTACATCTGTTATATATCCATCAAGAATAGTGATTTTCGGCGGATTAGTAGATTGACCGAATTGAAGAGCTTTGTTATCTATTACTACAAGTTGATTCAAAATAGTTTTACCAGGTGTTGTAAAATCATAATATGTATTATTTAAACTTACATCAAATTGTTTAGAAGTATTATTCCAATCTATCAAATTTCCTGCTTTGTTTGCTAATTCAGTTTCTAAAATAGTTGTAGAATATTGAACTGGTATATCTCCAAGAGTTATAAAATTAGTTATTTCGCTTGGTATTACATATGTCCCCGTAGGAATATTTACATCAAATTGATTATTTCCAACATTCCAATCTATCAAATTTCCTGCTTTGTTTGCTAATTCAGTTTCTAAAATAGTTGTAGAATATTGAACTGGTATATCTCCAAGTGTTATATAATTGGCTAAATTAGGAGGGTCAAATATGGTAGCATATGTTATTGTCCCGCTCAATTGGTCAAATCCGGTTATGCTATTATCAAATTTTTTCGTGGCTGGATTATAGTATATATTTATTCCTCCTTTTGTTGCTAATAAAGTTTCTACATCTGTTTCGTCGTATTGATTCGCTAATGTTACAATATCTCCTGATAATTTAAATTTATTAGTAGCAGGATCCCAATCTATACCTTCACCGTCGCTAACTGCTAGAATATTTCTAACATCTGCGGTGGTAAATTGTGTAATATCGCAATCAAATCTGGACTGTGCTACATTATATGTCATCCCATTTCCACCTTTCAATTTCAACGCTGTTTCTAAATTAGTATTAGTATATTCTATAATATCACAATCAAATAACTGTGTTATTGTATTATAAGTCATTCCTACTCCTGCTTTCCCCTGTAAATAAATTTCAACATCACTATCTTCGTATTGTGTTATATCATTATCAAATTTTTTACTTACTGGATTATATGTAATATTTACTCCCCCTTTCGTTTTAATATAACCTTCTACATTTGTATTAGTATATTGTGTTATATCTGAGTCAAATAATTGCGTATTAGTATTGTATGTTATTCCAGTTCCTCCTTTGTTTTGTAAATAAACTTCTACATCGGAATCTTTATAAGGGACAAGAGTGCAATCAAATTTATTAGTCGAAGAATTCCAATTAATATTATTACCACCAGAAACAGATAACACATTTCTAACATTAACATCTGTATATGTTACTAAAGTTGATAAAGTTTTTTTATTAGTAATAGACCTTGATTTTGTTTCTTGAACACCCGATAATTCTTTTATAATCAAACCAGAACCACTTACAGGATTTATACGATAAAACTCTGTAATCTCAGCTACTCTTTTAAAGTTAAAAATATCATCATTACTTTTAAAAAGTAATCTATCATAAACTTTTAATTCGTATAATAAACTCGTATCATTGTAAGTTGAAGTATTTATTTTAAATCTCGCATTTTGGAAAGTTTGACTACTATATGTTGTAATAACACCATCGTGTTTAAAACCATTTACATACATATAAATATTTGGGAAATCGTAATAAATTAAAATACTATTTTCATTATCGTAATAAATCTCATTTTCGCTATTGTTAAAAATATATTGTGTAAAATCACTATTAGTTTGGTTATATATATCTAAAATATACTTTGCGAAACCAGACGTATAACCAACTCTTAACCTTAATAAATTAACTTCATTAACATCCATAACCGTAAATATACCACTCCCAGTAGTCGCTCCATACGGTTTATGAAAACAACTAATACAACCACTGTATCCATCACTGAAAGGAAATACATTTATATTTTTAATAAAACTTAAACCACCAGATAAACCGTTCTGTAATTTGTTGTTATCATAACCATTACCATAAGTTATTTGTGCTCCTGTTGTAACTACTTCAAAATCAATACTGCTATTTCCTTGGTCTTCTGCTAATATTCCATTGAAATTAAAAGAACCTGTGGGTAAATAATCACCAAATGCTGGACCTAAAAGCGGGTGATATTGGACTAATTGATTTAATTCTCTTATAAGATAATTATGAGAACCATTTACAATATAATTATACAATGTATTTACATCTACTAATTCTCTTAAATTATAAGGACTATAAATAGAAGCATCTTTTACTTGTATTAAAATATCGTTAAAATTAACATTTGTAAAACCAGTATTAAAACTTACTTCATTCTGTAATACCAAATTAATCAAAGTATTTATATATGTGTTATCCAATTGTAAATATTTATCATTTACATCTGTATCATTAAATATTAACCCGTATGTGCTTGGTGTTGTTTTAATTAACCCGTCAATTATATTCTCAATATCTTCGGTATTAATGCTTCCTCCTTGTGAGATACTAAAAACTTTCGTATTAAAATCATAAGTTAAGTTTCCGCTTATTGTGGGGTTATCTACAAATAATTTACCTATTTCTAAAAACGAATTACCTATCAAAACATTACCCGTAGATTGGTCGTTAGTTCTTAAACGAGTTTCTTGTTCTGCTGGTGATAAATCATTATATAAAGCACCACCATTTATAAGCAATCTTCTTGCATCAAATACATCAGCATATAATTCTTTTGTTTTTAAATATCGGGGGACAGTAACAGTTTCGTAATAATAATTATATGTTATTAGTTCATCTAATTTATTTCTTTGTGATAAACTCATAAAATCTTGACTACCACCATTTGCAATAAAGTTCCAATTAAAATGAGTATAATTTAATTCTCCTGAAACTGGTTCGTTTCCGATAATAAGAATATTATTATTTTGGTTGAGAGTAGTAAAAGTATTATTAGCAAAAACAAATGTTGCTGGATGAGTGGTTTGATTTGGATCTTCATTTGCAAATGATGTTCCTATTATTGATATTTCATTTTGTAATGCTAATGCTTTTCCAACATTATTTACATAATAATTTATAATTTTATTTGGTAAATCTAAATTAAATACTGCTTTATGAGGAGTTGTTTGTTGAATAGGTGTAGGGAAAAAATCATTTACATTATCTTGAAATGTATGTAATTTCCAATCGGAAATATTAGTAACGGTCGTATCATATTCATAAACACCAAATGTATATATTTTTATTCTATGTTGAGAATTATAATAATCATACGATTGAGTGCCACTCGGTAATTGTGTAAAACTACCTCCTTTATGCACTAACTCTAATTCTACCCAGTTATATTTAATTAAACTTTCTATTGGAGAATTTCCATCAATCCATATATCCATTTCATACCATATTTCCCCTGCTACTTTTGAAGTCTGATTAAAATCAACGAGAATACTTCCAAATAAATTATTAGGGTCGTCATATTGTTTTCTAGTAATTTGCAATTTAAACTCCAATCCTGTATCGATAGCATTTTGACTGGCAAAAGAAGCACCACTCCAACCAGACCCTGTTGTAAATTTTTCATAATCATATCGTATTGTTATTTTTGAAAAATTATTACGATTTGATGGTAAAGGTAGATTTTCTTTATAATAAAATACAGGACTTCCCCAAGATTGTGGTTGGTATGTCATATCTCGTAAAATAGCAAAATTCCAATAATAAAACGATGATGTTACTCCATTACTTCTTACTATATTAAACCAAGTTTGGTCGGTTGGGACATCAGTCGGTGATACTTGAACGGATTTTATACCGATATTATGTTCTCTTCCATTAATAGTATTAACTGCTTCTTTAAAACCAATCGCAGATGGTAAATTAAAACTTCCAGTTGATGAAAATGTTGCTAACATATAGGTATTAAATAAAGTTGTTGTAAGAGATTGATAATAATATGTATTGTAATATATATAATTAGTTATATTTAATTTGTTGTTTATAATCGATAGTTTTAATTTGTTATTATCAATATCATATGTATTTGTTGATATTTCTACTCCTGTTTGTAATATAGTATATTCTACATCTAAATTATCAATATTTTTTGGTGTAAAAAATGTAACGAATTCAAATTTCCTTGCTAAATCGTAATCAATTGTTGGAATAATATTATCAAAGTATAACACACCTCGTTTAATATGAAAGTTTGTAAGCAATTCTATACCTGTATCTTTTACTAATAAATATTCTGTTGTTTTATCTGCGACTCGTTCAAGACTTGGAAATAATCCTATATAATCATTACCATAAAAAGATGATGAAAACGGACCACTTCTAATGGTTTTTAAAGCAACACAAAATAAGTTATAATAAAATCCATTCCATACTGTATCATAACCAAGTGATAATTTATAGTCATTATTATTATCAAATGTAAAACCTTCTTCCATAACAACCTTATAAATATTATCTATTCTCGCATAAATTCCGCTCGCTAAATCAACTACATTTCCATTAGCATCATAATCTGGTATTGTTCCTAATAGATTATAAATATCATCTATAGATTTGTGAATACCTGTTTTAGGTATTGTTATATTATTACCAACTTCTGCTCTTAATGTTTCAACATCTAAATTTAAACCAGTTGCTACTACTAATGGGATACTACTTGATGCTACGCCTAAATTAGTTTGTATTTCATTAAATTTTGAATAATTTATAAGCTGTAAATTACCGCTATTATCGTATTCGAATTGTGTGGTATCTAATTTTAACGCTATTGATAAACTTGATAATTCTTCACCAGTTCCTGCTTGTGTTTCTGTAGATTCTGTGATACTAAAACCATCATTAAAATCATTTTTATTTGGAATTAACTGTCTTCTTCGTTGTTTATTTTCTTTTTCTTTAATAGTATTAACTGAGCTTTCTATTTCTAAATCTATTATTTCTTTTAAAGAATATACAATATCAACATTTACCGTTAAAGTTCCAAAACCACCTATGTTATTTTTATTAATATTAATAACATCACCGATTGATGAATTATCAGCTACTGCGATTGTATCTGTAATTAAAGCAAATCCTCCAACTACTGTAATTTGAATCTCACCCCCATTTTGAATATTGACGGTATAAACTCCATCAGTTAAATTGCCTATATTAGTTGTTTCATCAATTGATAAACCAATATGATATATTTTATTTACAGTATCTTTATCTGTATTATTTTCAAGAGCTTGTAAAGTGTTTAATAACACATTTATTTTTTCACGTTCTGTTTCTTTAGTTGCGTTATCAAATATAATTCCTAATAAAGTAAGACCAGCACTAACTGCACCACCAAATGATATAACTGCACCTATTGATGTAATTAATCCTGTTTTTGTTCTTAAAAAAGCAAATAATGTTGTAAAATTATTTATAGAAAATAATTTATCAAGAAAAACATTTGATATACTTTTTAAATTAGCGATAATTGAGTCTCTAGCTACATTATCTTGTATATAAGTTAAATCTTCTGTTTCAACAGAAGCAAATAATTCTAATTTAACAATACGCAGATCGTGATCTAATATCAATGCTGTATTAATACTTACAGCACCTTGTATAGTTGTTATTTCTTGTTGCAAAGTAGCAATAGATGCACCTGTTATAACTAAAGCACCCGCGTTATTATTCATTCCTTGTCTAGTTTGAACAATATAATCTATAATATCAGTCCAACCAGCTGTAATAGTTAAAGATATTACAGGGTTGTAATCATAATATAAATAGAATTTACCATTTTCTATTTTAATTTTAATATTTGTATTATCATTCTTTAAAAATATATTACCTCCTGTATTAGTATTTTTTAAATATAAATTGAATACATTGTTTTCAAATTTAAGCTCTAAAAAATCAGTAATAGTGCTGTTAAAACCTAAATCTGTCGAATCTCCACCTCCGCCATTATTGTTAATTATGGTAATATTGCTAGATTTGCTAAACTCTTGTATTCCATCTATAAAATCATTATGTTGTGTTAGATACCAACTCATATTTATATTTTTAGCGATTATTTTTTTCTGTCATAGAATAAAAGCACCTAACAATGTATGAAAACATTGCCGAATCTTACCCATCTGAGTTTTTTTATTCAATTTCGAAGCTAAAAGGGAGTATGTCAAAGAATATTATTAAAGTGTCTGCAGACCGTGATTCTGCTTCTCCTGGAAATATTACTAATCTGAGGCTTCCCATCGGGTCGCTTATTCAAATGAAAAGTTTGGCATTATGGTTTAAAGTAACAACAAGCGGAACTAACGTGGCTTTACCTGCTCGTTATTCTTCTAGTTTTATTAAGCGTTTGTCATTGACGTTTAACAATACAACCGTAGCCATTATTCAAGACTATAACCTGCTTTACAACATTTATGCAGACCATAATAACAAAGATAAGACTAAAGGAATTGGTGGTGAGTTTGCCGATAATTCTATTCTTTGGACTGAGACCGCAGGCAACTCCGGCCAATCTAAGATTACAGGCCAAAATTCAATGCTTGCGGGTGTAGCCCATTTTGATAAGGTTCAAATGTGTATTAATAACTGGCTTGGTTTCTTTGGATCTGATACTTCTACTTCTATTCTCCCAACTGATAGAGTCGGTGAGGTGGTCCTCTCAATCGAATGGGAAAATCCTGCAAATGTTCTTGGCGGAACCGCGGAGGCTACCAGTGTTACTTATACTGATAACTCCTATTCGGTTTCGGATATTTATTTAACTTGCGAATCCCTTTCATTCTCGGATGACAGTTATTATCAATCAATCGGTAATAAAGACCTTCAATTTAGATTCTCGGATTATATTGTAACTAAATTCGCCGATGTTGAGAAGAAGACTGGAATTAACGTAACAACGTATATGTCGGCTGGTTCCATTTCGCACATTTTTGGAACTTGTGTTCAAACCGTATCTGGTGTTAGTAAAATGCTTGCATGGGGCTCAGAATCCACAGGAGCCTCAGATTCTACTGTTATCAATCTTTATAAATATCTTTCAGACCCTGAAGCATATGTCGGTAATAATTCAGGAACTTCAACTTCCGATGTGGCCGGTGATGGATTCTTCAGCACCCTCGGTTTTCAGCGTAATCTTCAGCATATGGAAACGTCCAGTTTTTCCATTAATAACAAACAGCTTAACTATGCCCCTCTTAACCAAGAAGAAGCTTTCCAAAATAACCTTTGCGCTCTTGGATACGAAGGAGTTGATGCTTCGGCAAATGGTCTGAATGCCACCATTGTAAGTCTTAAGCATTATTACAAATATTATGGTGCTTGCTTTCAATCTCTCGAACTCATCAACAAAGACGAATATTATATCTCTGGTTTGTCATCCCAGGGCTCAAGTTGTGCGGTTAATTGGGTTTGCAGATTCACTGGAAGCTCAAATACTCTTACAGTTACGCCTTTAATAGTTGCCAAACTGGACAAAGTGTTACACGTGAAGGCCGGTCGTATAATACAAGTCGAATAATCTCAATGAGAACTGCGAATAATATAAAAAATGATATAAACATTTATAGACATTATATATTTATAAAATGCCTAATTATGCTAATAGTTCTGTATATAAATTATTGAAACAAGATGATTATGATAATACGAATATCTATATTGGCTCAACCACTAATTTTAGAGGACGTAAAAACGGTCATAAAACTTGCTGTAATAATGATAATGATAAACGTCATAATTTAAAAGTATATCAGTTTATTCGTGATAATGGTGGTTGGGAGGAATGGACAATGATACAACTTGAAGCTTTTCCGTGTGAAACTAAAAAAGAATTAGAAACTCGCGAACGGTATTGGATAGAACAGATGAAACCTGTATTAAATTGTATGATTCCAACTAGAACACATAAAGAATGGGATGATGATACTAAATATCACAAAGAATACCGTGAAAAAAATAAAAAAGTTATAGCAGAAAAGAAACAAGTATATCATAAAAAAAATAAAGAAGTTATAAAAGAAAAAAAAGATATATATTATCAAAATAATAAAGAAATTTATTTAGAAAAAGCAAAAGAATACCGTGAAAATAATAAAGAACAAATTGTTGAAAAAAGAAAAGAAATAATGACTTGTGAATGTGGTTGTATTCTTACAAAAGATAGTTTAAGGAAACATATAAAAACCCAAACACATATTAAATTGATTGAAGAAAAAAATAATATTATAGAATAGTAAAAGAATATGATAAACGGTGCT
>TARA_B110000261_G_scaffold124987_1_pt1 | contig 19736 bp, 13 predicted proteins | sample TARA_B110000261 | Tara Oceans TARA_B110000261 (sample SAMEA4397705) | marine metagenome | biome: Polar Biome; feature: [DCM] deep chlorophyll maximum layer (ENVO:01000326); material: water (ENVO:00002006), including particulate matter (ENVO:01000060) such as... | depth 20 m | reverse complement strand
AATACCAATCCCGGATATACCCATCACGACCGACTGACCCTTTCGGCGTTAATCGTACAAGGCGAGTACGTCAGCGCGGGCGACACGAGCGCCAAGCTGTTCACGCAGTACGGCGTCCCCTTGATTGGCGTTGGGATCGTGTGGTTCATCGTGTGGACCATGAACCGCTTTAAAGGCGATTTCGACGACCGGCAGAAGATGATGGAGATGGACCGACGGGAAGAAGCGATGAAGAAGGTTGAAAACGACGTGAACTTGAGCCTGTTGAAAACGCAGCTGCAGTTAATAGACCCGACGAAAAGCGCGAATGACAAGGCTTTGTATCAAGAAGTGGAGACGAAGTTGGACGTTATGCGCGCGAAACTACAGGCGCGCGCGCGGTTCATGATCTCGGAAGAGGGCGGCGGGCCGGGCGGGGGTGCGTCGCCCGGGGCGGGCGGGGACGGACAGGAAGAACAGGTTGACAAGTTCATGAAAGTCGACGGCATGCGGGTTATTGGGAAGCGGGACGCGGGCGGTGACGGGGACGCGGTGGCGATCGCGAAGGCGGCGGCGAAGGCAGCGAAGGATGACGACGACAAGGCGCGGGCCCGGAAGAAAGGAGGTGGGGGGGAAGCGTCTGTTGACGGTTCGAGCCAGCAGATTCTCGGTTCCGTGGCGGGGTTAACCGCGGAACAGACGCAAGCGATGGACGACAAAGCCGAAGCCGACGCGTTGCGCGCGAAGGAAGAGCGGAAGCAAGGCAAGCTGCGTTCGAAAATGAAAATGCGCGACGAGAGCGAAATCGTCAAGTTCGCGGACGTCGCGGGCGTGGGTGACGCCAAGATTGAGCTCGCGGAGATTGTCGATTTTTTCCGGAAACCGGAAAAGTTCGCCGCGTCAGGCGCGCAGGTCCCAAAAGGCGTCATGCTCACCGGGCCTCCAGGGTGCGGCAAGACGCTGTTGGCGCGGGCCGTTGCGGGTGAGTCGGGGGCTACTTTTTTTTCCCTAACCGCGTCTGAGTTTGTGGAGATGTTCGTCGGCGTCGGCGCGGCGCGCGTTCGAGATCTCTTCGCGCAGGCCAAGGTACGTGTTGGGGCTTTCCCAAATCATAGACGACTGTTTCATGCCCGGTATGGAGTGCAGTCAGCAAGTCTTACCACGGAGTGCAGTGACGGCAAACGTCTTACCAACACGACAAGTGCACCACCGAACACCAGACTGTTTGCGCGCTGGACCCGAAAATCGCCCAACACTCCCGACTCAAAAGACTGACCTGACTCTTTCTTTTTACCCTCTCACAGAAACAAGCGCCCTCCATTATTTTCATCGACGAACTCGACGCGATCGGCCGGCCGCGCGGCGGCGGCGGCAGCGGCAACGACGAACGCGACCAGACTTTGAACCAGCTGTTGGTGGTACGTATTTCCCATTTACCACATTCTGCTGAAGGCTGAATGCCCATACGAGACTGACACTTTCTTTTTTATCTCTAGGAACTGGACGGCTTCGGCAGCGATTCCGGGGTGGTGTGTATCGCTGCGACGAACCGGTAAGTATTTCCCATTTACCACATTCCACTGACTGATTGCCCATACGAGACTGACATTTCTTTTTTTACAATCAGGGTGGACGTTTTGGACAAAGCCCTGGTTCGCGCCGGGCGCTTCGACCGCAAAATCACGGTGCAGGCGCCCACGCGAGAGGGACGGCTGCAGATTCTGAAGGTGCACGTTCGAGACAAACCCCTGAACAGCGATGTGGATTTAATTGATTTAGCCGCGGAAATGAACGGCTTCACCGGCGCGATCATCGCCAACGTGGTGAACACCGCGTGCCTCAGCGCGGCGAGGGAGGGGAGGTACGGCCGGGCGCGCGTTTCCCAACTCCAAATCCCGCCTCCACGTTTTATCTCTAACGCTGGTGACTGTTGTCCATACATCGCGACGTACAAGACATTAACCACTTCCTTTTATTCATCGCAAACAGGGACGACGTCAACGCGGCGAACTTCGACGCCGCGGTGGAGGCGGAGACGCTGGGGAAAACTTTACCCATAAACAGGTACGTGTTGCGCGTTTCCCAAATCAGGCGGCACACTGTTTTACCGAAGCTGGTGAAAGTTGTCCATACATCGCGATATACAAGACGTTAACCACTTTTTCTTTACAATCACAGGGGCGAGGCGAACGACCGGCGGTTGGCGCGCGTACACGCCTCGTGCGCGGTCGCGACGCATATTTTGATGCACGACGTGTGCAAGCTGAACTTCGTGAGCATCGTGCCTAGGGAGACGAACACGGACGGGTGTGTTAGCCTGAAAGACTTTCCCGAAATCGAGCGCCCCAACGCGATGACGAGGTCGGTGTTGACGCGACACACGCGGACGTGTTTCGTGCCGCAGCTCGCGGAGGAAGAGTTTTACGGATTCGACGCGCTTTCCTTCGCGGCGGCGCCGTACACCGCGCGTGCCAGGGAGGTCGCCACGATGATGATCGCCGCCGGCGGCATGGCCGCGAACGGCTCGCGGCTGAACTACGTCCCCGCGACGGACCAGTTTATGATTTCCGACTTTCTAAGATCAGGTACGGCCGTAGGGGCTTTCCCAAATCAGGCGGCACCGGCTGTTTTATCTCTCAGCTGGTGACTGTTGTCCATACATCGCGATACACGCGACTGACACTTTGTTTTACCGGTACCAGACGTCGTGGAGATGATTTTACGAAGCACCACCGCGGATTCGTACTTCGAGTCCGACCGGGAAGCGCGGGTCATGTTACAGCGGGAACACGCCGCCGCCAGGCGGTTCGTGAAACGGCAAGCCGCCGCGATTGACGCGCTGACGGAGGTTTTGTTTGAAAAGAAATCCGTGGACGATTCGGAAATTTCGGTGCGTATTTCCCAATCACCACGTTCCGCCAGCCTGATTGCCCATACTCGTCCTGCGAAGGGACTATTACGACCAGAAGGGCGCATTCCCTCGGACTGTTACCCTGACTGTTTACGCATACCAATCCCTCTTACACATGGCCGAGAGACTGACACTTTCTTTTATTTATCTCAGGCGGTCATGGCGCAACACGCTGTTCCGGAACCGGAGGACGAAGAAGGGTTTGTGTCACCGGAATCGCGGGAACGCTTAGCGCCGTGGACGAAAGCGATGCCGGAAGGGAGCGTGCCCGCGACGAACGAGTGGATCGAGACGTAGAGAGAGCGGCTTTATGGCCTTTGGGGTTCGACTCGACGAGTCAAAACTTTTTATTTCAAGGGTGGAGTCGACGCGTTGCGTTTCTTACCTCCTTCTTTCTTTTGTCTTTTTCCTTTTTTCTTTCTTTTCTTCGACGACGAGCGTTCCTCCCCCTGCTTCCAACTCCTACTTCTCCCCCCCTCCTTCCGACTCCCCCTCCTTCTTACTCGCCGTCGTCAAACCCGAAGTAGCCGCGAATCGTAAACGGTTCTTGCTTGATCTCGGGCGACGGCGTTTGCTTGATCTCGGGCTCTTGCTTGATCTCGGGCGAACTCTCCTTCTCGCGCTTGACCCGCTTCGAACTCGGTGCAGCCGCGCGTGCCGCCTTACACGCTGCACAGGTGTATTTCAGCTTGCCGTGCGGGCAGGGGCTGCACAAAGCGCAGTTCCTTTTCAATTTGCCGTGAGGGCAGGGGGTGCACTCCGCGCAGTTGTACTTCGGCTTGCCGTGAGGGCAAGGGTTGCACGCCGCGCAGCCCTTTTTCAACTTCCCGTGGAGACAGGGGGTGCACTCCACGCAGCTGTGTTTCAGCTTGCCGTGCGGGCAGGAGGTGCATTCCACGCAGTCGTGTTTCACCTTCCCGTGCGGGCACGGAGTGCACTCCTTACAGCCTTGTTTCAGCTTCCCGTGCGGGCACGGCGTGCACTCCTTGCAGGCGTGTTTCTGCTTCCCATGCCTGCACCGCTTAAGCTCCCATACCATGGCTCTCACTCGGTCGTCGCAGTTCACTTTCCCTCTGTGTACTACGCTTCTTCACGCTCTGCGCGCCACCACTGTGTGCGGGTGAGAGCGGAGTCGTTGCTTTTGAGGTGACGTGAGCTTGAGCTTGTCGTTCAGTTCGAGGAATTCAGGAAATTCAATCACTCAAGAAAATTGCCAAAAGCTGCGAATTCAACACCCACGCATGTCACGCCCGTCGTCATAGCTTCCGACGTCGGCGTCGGGCGCATTGAAGGTCATGGGTGGCCAAGGCGCCCGCCGCGTCACAGCGCGTGTGCTGGCGCTCGCTTTGCTGACAGTGGTCGGGGCGAGGGACCTCGGGGTTGGTGGGAGTCGTGATGTCGAGACGCGTGCCTTTGGATCTGGCACCGCCAACCTCTTTTCCGAGGCTTCATCTTCTTCCGCCCCCCGGCGCGCGCTTTCGCAGTGGGTATTGCCTGCAAGACTCACGGTTCCGAGTCGTTCAACGCTGCGTTTGCCGTGGCAAACTGCCGACCCCGCGGTGGTGTCCGCGTCCATGGGCAGCGAGGACGTTTTCGGGGGTTCTTTGGACGACGACGGTGATAAAGATGATTATGTTGTTGAAGATGACGACGGCAGTCTGGACAAAAAACACGACTCACTCCCCCGCCCCACGGATTACGACGCCGCCGACGCGGATTACTTCGCCCACAAAACCGACGCGCGAATCACCGACCCGATTGAACGGCAGCTCGTGCGGTGGTACCGGGAGACCGATGAGCTTGATGGGAAGACGGACGGACAGGAAGACACGGAGACGGGGTCGGACGAATCGGCTAAAGCGAAGATGAGTTCTGAAAAAGCGAAGGAAAAGAAGGAGAGTTCTGAAACGAATGAGCGCGACGGTCGGGAGAAAAAAGGCGCGTCGTCGAAACACACCACTCCCGCGGCGGAACAGCTGGGTTGGTCAATAAAAGGAGAAGAAGACGACGATGAGGTGGTAGAGGAGGGTCAGGGTGAGGTGTTCGGTCCTGAAAGCCGGTTTCGGGAAGACGCTGCCGAATCTGATTCTGGCGAATCTGACTATGCCGAGCAAGAATCGTCCCAAAACACTTTGGCGACGGATTTAAAGAAAGCAGGCCTGCCGTTGTACTACGCGAAACCTGATAAGTACCACGGCTCTAGCGCGATTTACGTCCCTACGGACAAGGCAACGAAGACGGCGACCGATTTGGAAACGATTGAGCGTCTGTTTGTCACGGCGGAGGAAGCCGCTTCAGACGAGGCTGACTTTTTGCAGTGGATAGACGCGCAGAAAAATCGCGACTCAAAACGTTCTGAGGCGCTCGCGAACTCCGCGGAGTCGGCGACACAGAATGAGCTGGACGAATTCAAGCAAGAGAAACGTGAAGAGATGCGCGACGTGTTGAATGACATGACGGATGCCGCGAAAGGCGCGCGTTTCTCCACGAACAAAACGCGCGCCGAAATCATCACCGCCGCGCGCGACGCGATTGCGCACACGGACAAAGCACCTCACAGTGCTGTTGAGAAGAACGTGGCAACAAAAGTGGAGGCGATGCTCAAAGAGGAAACAGATGCGGCGATGCTCAAGGAGGGGGACTTGGTCAGCGCGGTGAACGCAATTCGAGGTCGAGACGAAAACATCAGAGAAGAAAAGAGCAAACTGACGGAAACGAAAACCCTCCCCGCTCTGGGCGCGACGCCTAGCACTTCATCGCTGGGCCGAAAGGCGGGTTCCGATCTCCTGGAAACCGCGTTTCGCACCGCCTCGAAGTCGTTCCACCCGGATGAGGAGTTGGTGGTTGAAAAAAAAGAGGAAAAAAGCGCGGGGTACGCTGAGGCGTTTGAACGCGAAAAAGGAAATCGCGGGTCGACCCGTACCGGCGATGGAGTTAGTAATGGCAAACAGTCTGGGGGTAAGGGAAAGACTGGCAGGACGACTGGCAAACGTTCCGTCGTCTCGCGACGCCGCGAAAAGGCCGTGAAGGATGTCTCCACGGCTGCGCTGGCGGGACAGGGACACAAATTTTCGAGTTCAAAACACGAAAAGGCGAAGTCTTCGTCAAAGTCGAAAGTGTCCTCAAAGCTCTCCAGCAAGAAACCACGTTCGACGAAACCGAAAACGTCCTCGAAACCCGCGACCGCGAGCCAAGAAATCGAAGCGGCTATTCGGGGGCTGATGATCTTGGACCGGGCCCAGGTTGGCAAGATCGATAACGCCGACGCCCGCGGCGGGTCCGGGTCCACTTATTTCTTCGCAGGCGACTCTGATGATTTCGTGAAAAACGGCCAGGAGCACCGACGGCAAACCGCGGAGGAGGGTTGGTTGAGGGACGAACGGGTCGGGTCGCGGCGAGCGCGGATAATCAAGGTTTCATCCCTTGGTTTGGTACTCGCCGGGATTGGGTTCTTCGCGGTGCGGCAGCGACTGCTGAAGGACAGAGACGAGTCCATGCGTTTGCCTCAAACCGTTGTGCGGATTCCTCAATCAGTGGCGACCCCGACGAGCGGACGGTCGCGGGAGAAACCGCCGCGGAGGAGTAGCGGCGGCGCACAAGCAGAGACAGCCGCACTGCTGCCCAGAAAATAGTCTAGAATTGAGTCACCTTTTTTCAAATCGAACATCGAGCTAACTTGTACGCGGCTAGATCCGCACGCTTTTCTTTATCACTACCAACCCCTCACCCCCACGACTCGTCTTCCCGGTGTTCCTTAAGGTACGCCTTGACCTGGTCGTTTACGAAGAAGGAAACTCCCACGCTAATAGGCCCTTTGATCCAGTTCATTGAGACGCCTTTGTACAAACCGCGTCGGAACCCTTCCGTGTTGGCGATGGTCACGAGGGTTTGCCAAGGCGACACGTACCCGCCGCTCGCCCCAACCACCTGTATTCGCCGCCGCACGATATCGAGCGGATACGTAACGCTCTGTGCGAACAAACCGGCGAGGCCGCCGAAAAGAAGCCGCGTCGCCGCGGGGGGTTCGCAGTTTTGGCGGTTTCCGTCTCCATCTTTATGACTTTCCTTGTACCTCGTTTTCAGCGTCTCAAACGTGGCGAAGGAAATCCCGGCGTACGGCACTATGCCCAGTAAGGTGGGTGTGATGCCTCCGTATAACCCCCTCACGCCTTCTTTTTGCACGACTCTGGTCATGTCACCCAGTAGCGACCCAAGTCCTTTGCTAGTGTTTGCTAAATGTAAACCATTTCCCAACGACTGTTTGCTCATACCAACGCTCCCCGCCGCCGCGTACCTGGCGCGCATTAAATCTAAGGGATAGGTAATAGCGGTAGCCGTCGCGCCCGCCGCGCTCCCCGCGATGAACCGCGTGGCGACCCCGGAGTGGGTTGGTGCGGTGGAAGTAATACTACTAGTAGAAGAAGTACTACCACTGCCTGTGTCACCATTATTTCCGACTAATTGGCCACTGGTACCATCCGGCGCGCCGAACAAAACCCCAAACGCTTCGGTGGCGGCTTTTTCGAACCGCGGGTAGGAAAAAAATGACACCCCCGCGTACGGCACCACCCGCACCATCATCACGCCGTTACCCCGCCAAAGCCCAAACACTCCCTCGGTTTTGACTATATTTTTAGCTACTGTAAGTGCATTAGACACAGAAAACTGCCTACTCTTGTCCACTTGAAAGATAATCTTAACCCGGTCCGCGGGCGCTATGGCGGATTTCGCGACGGCGCCCGCGATCCCGCCGGCCACGAGCGCCTCGACCGCCGTGCTTTGCTTCGCTTCGATGTACGTCGCGGGGGGCTTGTGGACCTCTTTAGGGTTAGGGCTAGGGTTTTTCTCTTTGCAGTTAGGGTTTACTTCAGGGTTCCCTCCGCCGAACACCAACCGCCTCGCCGCCGGCGTTTTTTGCTGAAAGTGGTCGTTCGCGGTGAACCCCTTGTACGATAAAACCGAAGTAACGTGTCAGTCGGGTAAGGCCATGTGTATCCGGGATTGGAAAGGGTAACTGCCCTGTACTCCACACACCGCAGTAAACAGGGAGGTTTAGGGTTGGTGGGTTTAGGGTTCAATGGGAAAGGCCCTTACCACCGCCGCCGCAATTGGGCCTTTTATCCACGTCAACCCCACGCCTTTGAACAAACCGTTTTTTACGCCCTCGGTTTTGTAAATCGAAAACAAACCGTGCAGCATGCCGGTGTATTTCAAGCCTTTCACACCCCCCGTGCCATTCAATGACCCTCCACCGTGCACCTGCATGCGCCTTCGCACCACGTGAAGCGGGTACGTCACGGTCTGCGCCAGGAACCCCGCGACGGCGCCGGCGCAAAGCTTGTGTAGCGTAGGCATTTCGTTTTCGGTGGAGTTTTCGGTGGAGTTTTCGTTTTCGGGACTCGCGGTATCCTCGCCGTGACCCGCGCCGTGTCGAACGTTGTAAAGCGCCTTTATCGATTCGAAAGTGGCGAAGGAAACGCCTCCGTAGGGAACGATACCGACTAAGGTGGGGCCTAAACCCGAGTACAGCGACCGAACGCCGCCCGTTTTCAACGCGGACCTCAGATGGTACGCCACGCCGCCGTTGGTTTTGGTGTGCTTTGCGAAACCATCGCCATTGCGGAAATTTTTGGAGGAATCACCGACCCCCCCGGGGTGACTCGCCGTCCCTTTCCCCTCCCCTGGGACATGCGCGGAGACCCGGGCGTGCAGCAAATCAAGGGGGTAGGTCAACACCGTCGCGGTGGTTCCCGCTAACGCACCCGCGGTGAACCGGGCCGCGATTTGTTTGCCGGGTGACCCGGCCAATGTTCCATCGGATGATTCGTTTTCGCCGAAAACCCCGAACGCGCGCAACGCAAACTCGTTGTACCACGGAAACACGGTGAACGTGGTGGCGCTGTAGGGCAAAATGCGCACCACCGCCGCGCCCGTTCCCCGCCAAAGCGCCCCCACACCCTCGCGTTTCACGATCCGGGACCCCACACTCCACGCGTTCGGTGGGGTCGTCGTAGCAGGGGGGCCAGGGACACCACCCCCGCCAAACGGAGGAACGTACGAACCGCCCGCGTTTACCTGAATCAAAAGCTTCACCCGGTCGATGGGCGCGGTCGTGACTCGGGACAACGCCCCAGCCGCCCCCCCCGCGATGACTCGGTCGATGGGCAACCGCGGGTCGTCATTCCTCGAGGCTGACCCTGGCCCGACAGCCTCGGCCATCCTCCTTCCGGACCCCGGGAGAGGCCGGCGGAACGCGCGCGCGCCTCTGCACGTTTCACAGATCGGCGCGCTCGCAAGTCGTTTTTGCGGGGAACGGCGATCCCCGATTTTGGTGCGTTTATTGTAAGCAGATGCCATCGGACGTCTCGTAAAACGCGCGGACGTCGCGAGCGAGCGCAAAGAACTCGAAACAAAACTTAAAATACATAATAATAAAGAACTCGGTCTGAAACGCGTCCCCGAAGGGCGCCTCACGTCGACGCATACGGCGTCCATTCGTTGACTCGCGCGCGTCGACTCAAACACAATTGGGTAGATTTGCCGTATGAATTGTAATACCAGAGGTAAACCTCTGGCAATACCGCGATTCACACTACCCCTGGAACCCGTACGTGGTGTACCCATTTGTTGAGTTCACTTCGGAAACTTCCTGTACCAACGAGGGCTGGTAGGACCCGTCGTACGAAGAGGCGTTGCCATAGGAACCGGCTCCTTTCGAGGAGTAGCTCCCCCCCCCCACTCTCGCCCTGAGCTTTGCGTTTTCAAGCGCCAACGCTTCGTTCTCCTCCCGCAGTCGTCGCCGGTCAGTTCGTACCTTCGCGATCTCCTGGAAGTGCCTTTCGAACTGTTTGTTTGACCTGCCCGCGCCGAGCACGGACAAACCGAAGAACGTCAGCCCCGCCGCGACGAAGACGACGAAGTTTTTTGAAACCACGACGGCGGTGTTTGATTTCTCATGGGGAGCCCGAGACGACGCCGACGGCCGGCCGAAGGGTTTCCGGTCCCTTAACTCGTCCCGGGTCGTGCCGGTGGTGACGCGTCGGCCAAGCGGTCGGCCAAGCGGTTTATCGGGTTTAGTCACCGACCGGTCGTCTCCTTTTCCGTCGTACTTGTGGCTCGCGCTGTCATCCTTCGGGCTCGCGCTGTCCCCGTCCCTGTCCCGATTACCACGTTCCCCATCTCCAGAGTTCCTCGCGCTGTCGTTCACCCTGCTTTGCCACGAAACCGAGCCTTGGCTCCGGTCAGACTCATAAGCTCTCGACCCCGACCGCACCCCGGACCGGGACGAACTTCCCCAGCCGGCCGACATGGTCGGTAAGGGCGGACGCGCGCCGGTGTTTGGCGAAAGCGCACGGAAACAGCTCTTCCCGTTTTTTTGAAATTCTTGGCAGTTTCTGGCAGTTTCTGTCGATCTCCGTGCTGTCCGTGAAACGTCGCCTCCGGAAGAAAGAGGAGACTCAGATTCATTCGATCACTGTTCCGTCCGCGAACCGGTGTGACTCGTCCCTGACTCGGTGATTCCCGGACACGCGGACCGGGGCGTGGAAACGGACGCAAGGACGGAGGGTGCGCCGGGTGACTGTTTGGGGTGACTGTTTGCTGACACGGCCGAGATGGGGACGTCTTCTGGTTGGTCGATCGCGACACGACGCGAGTCCTCGCCGAATTCTGAGTTCCGATCGCGACCATCGGCGGCGAGACGTTCCCGGGTCGTCACGGTCACCACATCCGTGGTCGTGGCAGTCTGTATCACCTTTCTCTCTGTACACACGCACGTGGTCACCGCGTTCAAGGCGAGCGATTTCAAAACCTGCGCCACGTCGTCATTCTGCGCGAGACACCGGGACGTGCGTTCTCATGACCCGGCCAGGGCGCACAAAGTGGAGGGTCCGTTTTCCGTAGACGCGGATGGCACGAGCGCGACGGCCAGCGTGGTTCGCGTGGCAGGCCACGACCGCCCGTTGACGCTGACAGTAACCTCCTACGGCCACGAAGGCGTGGTCCGGGTACGGTTCGACGACCCGCAATTTCCCCGGTACCAAGTAAAAGACGTACTCGTGGATGCGTTGGACGGGACGCGAACAAAGTTTCAATCGACGACGAGGGACGAAAAAAATGGAGAGACCACCACGTTTGTTCTCGCTACACCTCACAACGTTGACCCTGACTCGCAACCGATAACCGTCAGGATCACTCACGACCCCCTGCGCATCGCCCTTTCAATCGGTGGAAAAGAAACCGCGGTGTTTAACAATCACGGGAAGTTTGACTTTGAGCGGTTCGCGGAAAACGGGCCGGAGGACGAGAAAGAAAAAGTTGGCGACGACGATGACGAAACCGCCTCCGAGAAACCCGAAAAACAATCCGGGTGGAGCGAAACCTTCAACGGGCACGTGGATACGCGGCCGTTTGGGTACGTGTTGGGGCTTGGACAAATCCTGACACACTGCTCGCCGATTGCCCGCCCGTAATTACTCACTCACATCACGAAATACTGACACTTTTCTTTCCCAATCACAGCCCGATGGCCATCGCGCTTGACATTTCCTTCCCCGGCGACGCCGTGGACGTGTACGGCATCCCGGAACGCGCGACGAGTTTGAGCTTGAAGGACACGAAAGCTGCTGGGGGCGGTGGCGTTGAGTCAGGAGATACTGCGGAAGACGGCGAAAAGGACGCATCCGCGGATGAAGAAGAAGAAACTTCGAAAGACGATTCACAACCCTACTCCGAACCGTACCGTTTGTACAACCTGGATGTGTTCGAGTACGATCACGACAGCCCGTTCGGGTTGTACGGCTCCATTCCCGTGATGCACGCGAGGTCCGTCCGGGGTGACACCACGAAAGGTGGTATGCACGGTGGTATGAGCAAACAGACTCAGGAAAGCAGGGTCACTTACAGCGCCGTGTACGTGCACAACCCCACGGAGACGTACGTTGATGTCATGAGAAGTGGCAACTCGTCTGAAGGTGCTGAAACCCTGTGGATCTCCGAAAGCGGCGCGGCTGACTTTTTCATCATGCCCGGTCCTACCCCAGGCGCGACGCAGCGGCAGTACTCCCAAATCACCGGCACCACCGCCATGCCCCCCGCCTTCGCCTTGGGGTACCACCAGTGCCGGTGGAACTACGTGGATGAAACAGACGTCGCTGCCGTTGATGCCGGGTTCGACCAGAGGGACATCCCGTACGACGTTTTGTGGCTGGACATCGAGCACACGGATGGTAAGCGGTACATGACTTGGGACAAAACGCACTTCCCGTCGCCAAAGCGAATGATCGACGACGTGGCGAGCCGCGGGCGGAAGATGGTCACGATTGTGGATCCGCACGTCAAAAAAGATGACAACTATGGAACCCACGTCGAGGCGACACAAAAAAGGCTGTACGTACGACAACCAAACGCGGGCGGCACGGATTTCGACGGCTGGTGCTGGCCCGGGTCGTCCGCGTATTTAGGTACGTATTGGGCCTTTCCCAAATCCCAAGACTGTTTGCCCATGCAAGACTGACACTTTTCTGTTCCAAAAAAAGACGTGGTGAGTAAAAAAGTCCGCGAGTGGTGGTCGGGGAAGTTCTCGTTGCAAAACTACGTAGGTAAGTTTGCGATTCCCAAATCCGCCACACACTGTTTTACCGAAGCTGGTGACTGTTTTCCATACATCGCGATATACAATCTGACACTTTTCGTGTAACAATCAGGATCAACAAACGATTTGCACGTCTGGAACGACATGAACGAGCCTTCCGTGTTTAACGGTCCGGAAATCACGATGCGGAAAGATTTGTTGCACGAGGAAGGCGCGACGGAACACCGGGAGGTACGGAAATTTCCCACTGAACACGTTCCGCCTTCGCGATTGCCCATACTCGTCCTGCGAAGGGACGGTTACGACCAGAAGGGCGCATTCCCTCGGACTGTTACTCTGACTGTTTACGTAATACCAATCCCTCATACACATGGGCCGACCGACTGACACTTTCGGCGTTAATCGTGCCAGGTGCACAACGTTTTCGGGATGTTCTACCACGCCGCCACGGCGGACGGGTTGCGGTTACGGAACAACGAGCGGCCGCTTGTTTTGAGTAGGGCGTTTTTCGCGGGCACGCAGCGCATCGGCCCGGTCTGGACCGGGGACAACGCCGCGGATTGGCACCACTTGCGAAAGTCAATCCCCATGACTTTGGCGCTTGGAATTTCCGGCCTAACCTGGAGCGGCGCGGACGTGGGTGGTTTCTTCGGAGACCCGGACGCGGAGTTAATGACCAGGTGGTACCAACTAGGTATGTATTGCGCGTTTCCCAAATCCAGACACTGGTTTACCGAATCTGGTGACTGTTTGTCCATACATCGCGATACACAAGACGTTAACCACTTTCTTTTCCAACACCCAGGCGCGTTTTACCCGTTTTTCCGAGGCCACGCGCATCTCGACACGAAAAGACGCGAACCCTGGATGTTCGGCGAGCCGTACACGCGGACGATTCGAACCGCGATTCGGACTCGGTACCAGCTCATGCCTTATTTGTACACCCTGTTCGAAGCCGCGCACCGGGAAGGAACTCCCGTGCTTCGCCCGCTTTGGTTCGAGTTCCCGGATGACGATTCCGTGGCGAAAAACGACATCAGGTTCGTGATGCGCGTTTCCCAAATTATAGACGACTTGTTTTCCCATACAAGACTGACACTTTTCTTTTACAACCGCAGCGCGATGGTAGGCCCCGCGCTTTTGTTAGCGCCCGTGTTGGAAAAAAGCGTCGAATCAATTGTTGTTTACCTTCCCAAAGGCGTGTGGTACGACTACGACACACACGAAAGGCACGTGGGCCCAAAAACCGTTACGAAAGCCGTTACGTTAGCCACCACGCCTCTTTTCATTCGGGGCGGGTTTATCATTCCGAGAAAAGACCGCGCCCGACGCAGCGTCAAAGCGATGGGCGGCGACCCGCTTACGTTACTAGTGGCGCCCGACGAAAACGGCGACGCGGTTGGCGAGACGTACGTTGATGACGGGGTGGGGTATGCGTACGTAGGGAGCGACGCTTTCATCCGGCGGGGTTTTGTGTTTAAAAAAGGGGCGTTGACGTGCGGGTCGCCTTCGAAAGAAACCGCGAAAGGGTCGGGCGTGGAGAGCGGGAACGCGTTTGCGGCGCGAGAAGCCACGAAACCTGGCGTGGGCGGGGATTTCCCGGACGCGAACGTGAAAGTCGAGCGCGTGCTGGTGCTCGATTCACAAAAAACAATCAGGCAACCCAACGTGCGTTTGGGGGAGGACTGGCAGTTGACCGTGTGAGCGCGGCGTCTGGAGGACGAGAAAGTTAAAGGGGTTTGGTGTGTTTTTGCGCGGCGACGCGTACGGTCTTTTTATAGGAAAGGTCGTGAGTCTTGGTTGTAGTAGCGCCAACTTTATCACTTGCGTGTGTAATGCGAACTTTCATGTATATAAACAAGTCAAACAGGTCGTAAACTCACATCATCGGTTTTAACTCAGCGCTCCGTCAACCGCGCTCTCATAAAATAAAGTCAAAAAGACTTACGCCATCGCGGCGCGCGCTTCCTCTTCTTCCTGGGAGTAGCACAGCTCGACGAGGGGCTTGTCGTTGCGCACGCACCCGCGCTCGGATTTCGTGACGTAGTCTTCGAACTTGTACTGCATCTCGAACGAGCACACGGCGGTCATCTCGCAGTCGGTGAGGCCGCAGTTCCCTTCCGCGGCGCCTGACGCGAAGGACATGTACACCTCCAGATCTTTGTGGAACTTCCCAGTCATGTCGCCCTTCAGGGGGCGGAACACGTCGAAGGATTCCTCCGCCGCGGCTTTCTTCAAGTACTTATCCGCGACGGCGTTGTTGTAGGTTTCCACCGATGACTTGTACGAATGGAGCGTGCTGTTGTACTCGAAGAACTTGTTATCCAGAGCCTGGAACTTGTACGCCTCAAGGGACTTGGTGGCCATGCACTCGCTCGCGAAGCACTGAATCTGACGGGACGCGAGGTCCGTGTCCGCCTTGATTTCCTCTATCAGCTGCTTGATGTTCAAGCAGGTTTCGTTGTTCTTCGCCAAAAGGCTGCGGCGCTTGGGGTGCGGTTTGTTGAAATCGAACCCGTCCAGGTCGTCGCACACCATCTCGCTCACTTTCTGGATGTTGTCCATGTTCTGATGGTGCTGCACGAAAGCCATGCCGTTGTAGTCGCGGATCGCGGTGCCGACCTTACAGGCGTGGCTCGCGTTGTTGTACGCGAACACCCACTCGTCATACGCCACCCGGTACGCTTCGTGCGCGTCCGTGGTGACCTTGTGAATGCTCGAAATGCACGGGCTGTTCTGGACGTCGAGGTGGTTGTAGGACACGGTGGCGCCTAGGACTTTCTGTGACGCGAGGGTGCACGCGGTTTTGCTGTTGTCCATGGCGTCGCAAACCGTGCTCACGGTGGGCGCGCAGACCCCGAAGCTCGCCTCCGTGGTGTTGCACTTCGGGGGCATGATCATCCTGCATGTTTCGTCGCACTTCTCCGTGCCTTTGCAGTAGTCGCTTCCCTGGAAGTGGTGCGTGGGGGCTTCGCTGCAGGTCAGGGAGGTGAACTTCTCGGACTCGACTTCGAACTTCACCGCTTCGTGCTCGCCGCGCAGGACGTCAAACTCCAGGTTGGATTCGGCGTGGACGTAGCCTTCGGGGGGTGAGGAGTCCAGTTCGTAGCACCCGGTGAGGGGGGCGCCGACGACGTTGGGGGGGGTGGTCATGGGCATGGGCTCGCCGTGTTTCACCTGGTCCTCGAACACGGCGAGCACGTCGGGGGAAATGTCCAGCTTTTCCAACTCCGCGACCGGGTCAACCATCTCCATTTCGAAGACAATGCCGCTGTCGTGCGCCACTTTTTCAAACCCCTTCATCGCCGCCTCATCCACCACGGTGGGGTTGATGATGATGTCCACTTTGAAGGATCCGGACTTGAGGGCGCGGCGTTTGTCGGAGGGGCCTACGACGTCACACGCGACGCCGTCGGGGTTGCCGAAGATCGCCAGGGCGCCGGAGCACGCTTCGTCCGCGGAGTCGGCGGGGAAGTCCATGGTGACCTTGGGGACGGGCAAGCCGGCGATCATGGCGTCGGCCAGGACCTTGGCCTTCGCCTTTGTGTGAGGGTCGGAAATCGCATCCAACAAAGGCCCGGGGTCAACCGCGGCGACAATCACGCCGTCGTGCTCCACGTACGCCTGCGTCGGGCCGCTGTCCATGAACTGCGGCTTGTCGTCGCAAGGCACGGGGCCGTACGACATGACGCCGTTTTCGTCCCAGGTGTAATCCTTGCAATCGCCCGAAGGCTCCACTTGTTTCGTTTTCCCCCCGACCGGTTCGTACATCGTGGGCGTGAACGTGTGGTGGTTGTACACGTCGAACTTCTCGTCCGAGGTGAACACGGGCTCGGCGTACGGGTCGTACGGAGCGGTGACACCAGGGGAGGGGGCGTCCGCGGCGGCGACGCCGCCGGGGGACGGGCCGGGGGCCATCCCGGGGGCGCCCGCCATGGCGCCTTCCTGGGCCACCATGGAGGCCCAGGCGGATGCGCTGCTGACGCCGGCGGCGAGGATCGCAGCCTTCATTATGAGGCGGGGCATGGTGAGGGTCTCGAAAACGCTGTGGATGGGGGGTGGAGAGGAGCAGAGGTGGTTAGCGACGAAATTCATTTGCGGCAATAGCACGTCTTAACACCCCTTCTTTAGCGCGTATGGGCTCGGTCGCTCGGCGCGAAGCTTCTACGCTCGCGCGCGTCTCGCGGGTCTGTTGATTCAGGCCACGAAACGTTTCGTGAAACACGAAAAACGCATGCTTGCCCGAATGCGCGGCGCGGCGGAGGGCGGTACGGCGCGCGCGTACGGCGCGGTCGCCACCGGACGCCGCGGGATCGTACACCCCCCGAAAACGTGGTGTTTCTTGGATTCGACGACGCGGCCGCCGCAGGTTCTTCATCGCGTCGGGTTCGCCTTCGCGTCGCGGGCATGCGCTTACCTGGGGGCAAGCGCCTTGGAGGTTCGTACGGGTTACGGAAGTGACCGACGAAAAGGGGGAGCGTACGCGGGGGGCGTGCGGTCCGTGAATGAAAAGCGCGCCCGGAGCGTGATCGTGAAGTCGACGGGTGTTACCCGTTGGCTTGGATTTCGAGCTCGAGATCCAGCCTCGCAAAAAAAAAACCATCAGTGGCAAACAGTCATGGAAAAAACTAGGGATGTTGCAAAAAAATCGCTAGTTCATACACCTTTCCTAGGATTCGTACGACGCGGGTCAACCCCCGCGTTCCTACCCCCACCTTCACACTCGATCGAGCGGCACGCACGTTTCGCGACACAAATCGCGCGCGTACGAAACCCTCCGCTCGTCTGTTGCTTCACCGCGCGTCACGCAAACGCGACCCCGAGTCGTTTCGGCGTCTTCTTCGTACCACCCGTGCGAACTTCGTGTAGTAGTGTGGGGTGTGCTACACAGTAGAATTCACCGCACAATGAGCGCGCGCGACTCGCTCATCCCCACCGCCGTGGCGGTCGGGTACGGCGCCGCCCCTGCCGCGGCGCCTAAAAAACGAAACGGGATAAGCACCTCACTACGCGTGCTCGTCGCGGTCGCGGGCGTCGCGGGCGTGTGCGGGCTCGCGGTGGGTGGCGGAGGGTACGATCTTTTCGCATCCCTCGGGTCGTCCAAGCACGACAGCGCTACTGCGAACAAAGCGCACCACAAGTCTTTAGACTCCCTTTCCGAGATGACCAAGAAGTACGGCGACGTGCGGTCCGCCTTGGCGCAGTCGCACAAGGACGCAATCGTCGCGATGAGGCACATGCAAGTAAGGCCCATGGCGAACACCCCGGGCGCGAAACCGAGGCTGGGCGCGAGCGAGTACGAGAACTGCGTGGCCAAGGGGTCGCGCGCCAGCGAGGCGTACGAGCGAAACTTCGGCAACGCCACGGATGCGGAGAAGGAGATCGAAATCAAAAAGGACCTTACCTTCGCGGTGAACCGGGCGGACATGCCCGCGATCACCGCGTACAACGACAGCAAAGCGTTGTTGATGCAAGTCGGGTGCGAAGTCCCCCCCCCCGCCACGTTTCAAGAACTGCAGCTGTGTCTGGACGACGACACCAAGGCTTTCTGCGACAAATCGTGCAGCATGCCCCTGCCCGCGCACTGCGACCCGGAGAGCGGCAAGAGCTTCGGGACCTGCGCGCCCTCGGTTGCTTCTTTGTGCGACGAGATCAGCGAAACGAGGGAGAAGTGCGTGGAGCTGAAGCAGCACGTCACCGCTAAGGAAGCGGCGTACGACGCCATGACCGTTGGTCACCTCACTTGCCGCACCGCACCCGACGCGCCGTTCGCCAAAGCGGCGTACGCGCAGGTCAAGTACGAAGAGGCGTACCTTAAGTGGGCGGGCGCGACAGACGACGCCACGGAGGTGTGCACCATCGGCCACGCGCTGTGGGTGCACACGCTTGGTTTGTTCGAGTCCCACTACGACCAAATCCGCATAACCACGGATGACATCATCGAGATGTGCGACGTCACAAAGGACTCGGATTCGAAGCTGGACATCGCGGACGTGATCACGGAAACCGCTTCAGGGTTCTACTCGAACTCAGCCTCGCTGGACGCGGCGGCTCCGGAAATGGCGAAGGAAGCCATCGGCGACCCGCACTCGGCGAGGCCGGTCGAGGACAAGAAGCTGGTGACGGACGATACCGGCGAAATCGCGATTGTCACCGACTCCACCGTCGGCGGCGGTTTCCACGAGGACCAGGTGCAGGACGACGACAAAAGACGCAAGCTGGTGTGGTGGCAGCAGTTCTGCGACCCAACGATCGCGGCGATGGAGGACCTGTTGACCACCCTGGAAATCGCGACGCCGCAGCTGCAGTGCTTTTCGGAAACCTGCCAAGTGAAACAGCTCGCGGAGGCCACCGCGTTTGACGGCCTGGTCAAAGCCTACGACACCTTTGTCGTGGCCTACGCCAAGTACCAGGACGAAACCAACACGTACAACGCCGGGGTTGTGGAGAAGAACACCGCCCTCGCGGTCGTGGTCGCGGCGTACGAAACCTTCCACCCGGTGAAGGATGAAATCGCGCTTCTGTACGACAAAGACGTGACGAAATTCGAAGCCTTCGACGCGGGCGACCGAAGCGCCATGCGCGGGTGCGGGTTGTCCGACTGCCAAGTCGAAACCATCTGCGCCACGAAAATCACGGGGGACAAAGCTTTCGAAGCGTTGGTTGATGTGGAGTCCTGCGCGGCGAAACCGGCGCCCACGAGCGCGTGCAAGGTGGAGAAGAAGGCGTAAGAGGAGGGCGAGACGAAACGTCTTTTAACAGGAGGGCGTTTCATTTGAAGCGCGGTCAGTCGCGCTTCGTTGTTAATAGACTTGTCTTGTGAATATATTCATATTTGAGAAATGGTGGTACACTACTAGTATCACTACGGGTACACTACTACACCCACCTTACACTCCCTCTACGCTCGGCAACACGAAGGAAACGAACGCGGCTAAAAAGCCTCGGGTCCACTTGGATCGAACCGCGCAGACGGAGGTAATCAGTCGCAACGCCGCCGGCCCTAAACGTTTCCCGACTTCCAAAACAACGCTCCAGCCCAGATCCGGGCTCCACCGTAACGCGTTTGGGTGTTTCACCGTCCAAACAACAGTAGGCCAGTGCATGGACGTTAAACCCCACACCAGGAACCACGCCCCAAGCACCAAACCGAGTACGGTACACTGGGACCAGAAGGTTTGTTTTTGTTTGTTAGGCGCGTTCGATGAGTCTGCTTCGCTGATTCTTTTCTTTTTCGCACCCCCATCGGTAGTG
>TARA_B110000261_G_scaffold110324_1_pt1 | contig 20169 bp, 18 predicted proteins | sample TARA_B110000261 | Tara Oceans TARA_B110000261 (sample SAMEA4397705) | marine metagenome | biome: Polar Biome; feature: [DCM] deep chlorophyll maximum layer (ENVO:01000326); material: water (ENVO:00002006), including particulate matter (ENVO:01000060) such as... | depth 20 m | reverse complement strand
TTTGCTAGGCAAAAAGTAGAAGGTTGGGATTGTTGGGGTAATGAAGTATGACTAATGCAAAACATATTTTAATACCCTACTCTCCTCGAAAACCACAACAGCAAATCCATGATGCCTTGGATAATTTTAGATTTAGCGTTGTTATAATGCACAGGCGAGGTGGAAAAAGTATGGCTGGTATTAATCACATGATTAAGTATGCCTTCACGCATACCATGCCTAATATTAGAATGGCTTATGTAGCTCCTACATTTCGACAAGCTAAGTCGATTGCCTGGGATTACATTAAACAATTTACTAAAGAAATTCCTGGCATCAAATACAACGAAACAGAACTGCGATGTGACTTTCCCAATGGTGCCAGGATAACCTTGTATGGTATCGATGCTAATCCAGATGCTCTTCGTGGTAACTATTATGATTTAGTAGTTATGGATGAAGTACAGTTAATAGATCCAGATGTATTTCCTAAAGTTATTCTTCCAGCTTTATCGGATCGTAAAGGTAAATGTTTATTTATTGGTACTCCTTTATCGACAAGAAACTATCTCTACGATTTATATAAAAAAGCAAATGCTGATCCAGCATGGTATTGTAAAGTTTTTAAAGCTAGTGAAACTGGTATTATAGATAAGTTTGAATTAGACCAACTTAAAAAGAACATGACAGAAGAAGAGTATAGGCAAGAGTTCGAATGCGATTTCTCTGCTTCTATCTCTGGTACCATATACGGAAAAATTATAGATAAGTTAGATGCAGACGGAAATATTACTAATATCAGCTATGATCCTGGCTATCCTGTTCACACAGCTTGGGATATAGGATATTCTGATAGTACTTGTATTTTATTTTTTCAAGAGATTGGTCGTCAGATTTATGTCATTGATAGTTTAGTTCAAAGTGGTGAAGGTCTACCCTACTTTGTGAAAGAAGTAAAAAATAGAGATTATGTTTATGGAGAGCATTATGCACCCCATGATATAGAGCAGCATGATTTTTCTAATGGAATGACCAGAAGAGAAGTTGCTTATCAGTTAGGTATTCGGTTTAAAGTTGCATCGAAACTATCTGTCGAAGAAGGTATTCACATGACATCCATGTTGCTATCAAGAAGTTATTTTGATCAGAAATTATGTGAGATCGTGATTGATGCACTTCGTCATTACCACCGCAAGTGGAATGTTAATAATAAATTATTTAGTAAACCAGTACACGATTGGAGTTCACATATTTGTGATGCTCTAAGAGTTGCTGCTGTATCACTAACAGAAGGCACTAAAGGTAAACAAGCACCTCAACAAAAAGCAGAAAATAGTTATCAAGTATTCGGAGTAAATTAATATGGGATTTTTAAAACCAAAAGTCGTAATGCCACCACCACCAACAGCACCAGAACCAATGCCAGAAGCACCAGATGTTTCTGATGAAGATGTCAAAGCGGCTGCTGAAGAAGAGGCAAGAAGATTAAGAAAGAAAAAAGGAAGAACATCCACCATCCTAACAGGAATGATGGGTGATGATTCAGAAGCAACATTAAATAGAAAGTCATTATTAGGATAGAGATATGGGATTTAATACATCAAGACCAAATGCGCCAGGAGGTACTGGTATGACAAAAACTAAAATAACAAATACTAATAATCCTAATAAAGAAAAAAAAGATCCAAAGCCAATGCAAACACCAATAGCTAATACACCAGCAGCTCCAACCATAGAGGCTGCAACAATGACAGCAACTGATCCTTATGTTCTACCAGAAACAACACAACCTGGAGATGAAGGAAAAAAATCTAAAAAGAAGAATAGACAAAGTACAATTTTAACATCTGTAACTGGAGTTAATCAACCAGCAACACTAGGAAGAAAGAGTTTATTAGGATAAGTCATGGGATCATCAACAGGAAGAGATAAAAGACAAGCAACCAGAAACCAAAATACTGGAAAAGTAATGGAAGGCGTAATGACTGGCGGTGAAATATCTAAGAAGAAAGAGGCTGAACTAAATAAAGCAGCTAACTATGGTCGTGGTGTAAATTTTGCTAAGACTGGAGACACTTCAAGAATAATTGCAAACGCACCAACTGGTGGAGAATTTTTTAATGATATGAAAAGAGGAATATTTGGCGGTAAAGCTGACAATCCAAGTTTTGTTAAAAATCAAAAAAATAGTTCTGGTGGTGAAGTTTCTAAAAACCAAGAAAAAAAACAATCTAAATCATATTCTCAATACACTCCAAAAACTACAAAGGTAAATGGCTTAATAAAAGATATTGCAAAAACCGGTATTACTCCAGGTGGTATGATTCTGAAAGCTATGATGGGAAATAAAAAGAAATCTAATGGAAAAAGTTTATTATCAAAGAAAAGACAAGGATATCAAGATGATCCTTATAGTGTTCCAACTTTATTAGGAAAAAATTTAGGAGATTAATGATTGATCCGAAAGAATTAGTAAGAAGATATTCCAAACTGAAATCTAATCGTGGTACTTGGGAATCGCATTGGCAAGAAATTGCTGATTATGTATTGCCAAGAAAAGCCGACATTGTAACTCAATACAGTAAAGGTGAGAAAAGAACCGAAAAAGTTTTCGACAGTTCTGCTATTAATGCTGCGGAACTCTTAGCATCATCCTTACATGGAATGCTAACAAACGCAGCTTCACCTTGGTTTATGATGAACTATAAAGAACCAGGTCTAAATAGAGACGACAAAGCTATGGAATGGCTAGAACAATGCACACAACAAATGTATGTGGTGCTTAATCGTTCTAACTTTCAACAAGAAATTCATGAACTCTACCAAGACTTAATTACATTTGGTACTTCTGGGATGATGATTGAACAAGATGAAGAAAAAGTTCTTCGTTTTTCAACCAGGCATATATCAGAAATCTTTATTCAAGAAAATGAATTTGGTCGTGTCGATACAGTTTATAGAAAATTTAAAATGTCAGCACAAGGTGCTTACAATATGTTTGGAGATATATCACCAAAGATAAAAAAATTAAGCGAAACAGAACCTTATGAAGATATAGAATTACTTCATGTGGTTTTACCGAGAGAAGGATTTAACCCTAATAAAATTGATTCAAAAAATAAACCTTTTGCTTCGATTTATTGTGATCCAGAAGATGGAGTTTTATTAGGTGAAGGTGGTTATGATGAATTTCCTTATGTGGTTCCAAGATTTGTAAAATCATCGATTGAAACTTATGGTCGTTCACCAGCTATGACAGCTCTACCAGATATCAAAATGATTAATAAGATGTCTGAAACTTTAATTAAGGCTGCACAAAAAGTAATTGATCCACCCCTACTCGTACCTGACGATGGCTTTATGTTGCCAATTAGAACTGTACCTGGAGGATTAAATTTTTATCGTGCTGGTTCAAGAGATAGAATTGAACCTTTAAGTACAAATGCCAATATTGGTATTGGTATACAGTATGAAGAGCAACGCAGAGATTCCATTAGAAAAGCATTCTATGTTGATCAGCTGTTATTAGCTCAACGAACAAATATGACGGCAACAGAAGTTTTACAAAGAAACGAGGAGAAGATGCGAATGTTAGCTCCTGTTCTTGGTAGATTGCAAGGTGAGATGTTACAACCATTAATCACACGATGTTTTAACATCATGTTAAAAATGAACCTTTTTCCTATTCCTCCTGAATCATTACAAGGTCAAACGATTGATATTGAATACACCTCACCACTTGCAAGATCACAAAGAACTGGCGATATTACAGCAGCATCAAGAATGCTAGAGATATTAGCACCATTACAACAAATGGCTCCAGTCTTTGACTTCTTAGATGTCGATAAATTTGTTAAGCACACACAAGAAGTATTAGGAGTTCCAGCCAAGATTATGAAATCTGAAGCGGAGGTTGCACAAATACGAGAAGAACGAGCTGCACAACAACAAGCCATGATGGAGCAGCAACAGCAACTTGAACAAGCACAAGCAGCTGGTCAAGCGGCACCTATGGTTGAAGCACTAAAACCGTAATAATTTATTACCTTTTTTTTTGGAAAAACTGTCCAGAAAATCACACAGTATTGTGTAACAAACTTTTTTTGCAGAGATTAGCAAGAAATGTACATAGTACTGTGTAGAGGTAACAATTATGAAAAAGATAATAACAAATGAACAAACATTTACTTTTTTTACAAAAAGAAAAACAGCACCTTGTTGTAATGGAACAGGAACTTATCAAACAAATTATGGAATAGATGAATGTGGTTACTGTTTAGGTAGTGGTGATTTTAAAGATGCTTTTGAACTCTGTATTAATGGTAGTGGAGTTGGAAACCTATATGTATTTTCAAAATATTTGTCTCATAAAGATTTTATAAAAGCACAAGAATTAAAGAAAAGAAATGAACAAAATGATTGAAATGGAAGATATACAAAAATTAAGAGAAACATATCAAAGAGTTTTTACACAAGGAGATGGTGTGAAAGTATTAGAGGATTTAGAACTTAGGTTTCATATCCATAATACAACAATGGATAATGACATAAACAATTTGGCTTACTTAGAAGGTCAAAGAACTGTCATTCTCTTTTTAAAAAACATGATCAAAGGAGAAATGAATAATGGTAGAAGAAAACCAGGTAGCGGAACAACAACCAATAAATCCGTCTGAGCCTACTGAAATAAACTGGAGAGATCAACTTCCAGAAGATTTAAAAAATGATCCATCTATGAAATCAATTATAGATATACCAGGTCTAGCAAAGTCTTATGTTAATGCTCAAAAATTTATTGGAGCCGATAAGATTGCTGTACCTACAGAACACGCAACACCAGAAGATATTCAACAGTTTCAAGAGCAAGTGTACTCAAAGATGGGTAGACCAGCGAGTGCTGATGAATATGCTATTGAAGGTGAAGCATCAGATATGATTACAAACTTTAAACCTTTAGCACATGAGCTTGGTTTAAATAATAGTCAAGTCTCTAAGCTCGTAAGTTTTTATAATGAAGCACAAGAACAAGCATCAACAAATAATGGTGTTGATGTAGAAACACAACGATTAGAAACAGAAACTTTACTAAGAAAAGAATATGGTAAGGCTTATGATCAAAAATTAAGTTCTGCTATGCGATTAGCACAAAATGTTTTTAATAAAGAACAATTAGATAGTATTGTTTTAGCTGACGGATCATCTCTTGGTAATAACCCAGATTTAATAAAAGGATTTGTTAAACTTGCTGGAATGGTTGGTGAAGATGCACCTATTAATACTCCGCAAGATAATGTCTTTACTCCAGACGAAGCACAAAGAAAAATAGATGCTCACATGGTGCCTGGTTCCCCCTACTGGGATAAGAACCATCCAAACCATGACAGAGCTGTGCAAGATGTCTATGCGTTAAGACAAATGATGTATCCAGACGAAGAATAAATTCCTAGGCAAATATTGCCTGGATTATGAAGGTAGCCACAAGGTGGTCTTTAAAGACAGCTTGAAAGTAAGCAAACCAAAAGTTTTAAAATCCAAGACAAGTCGATTTATCGGTAGCTAGTCTGATCTTTCAATCAACACAAACACAAAGGAGAAAGACTTATGTCAAGTCAAATAACAACTTCTTTTGTCGAGCAGTATAAGAACAATGTTCAGTTACTGTCTCAGTCAATGGGAAGTAAACTCAGAGGTGCTGTTGATGTGGAGACAATCCAAGCTAATAATGCTTTTTTTGAACAAATTGGAGCAACCGCTGCAATCAAAAGAACATCTAGGCATGGAGATACACCACAGATCGACACCCCACACGCAAGAAGAAGAGTTAGCCTTGAAGATTACGAATGGGCGGACTTAATCGATACTACTGATAAAGTAAGAATGCTAATTGATCCAACATCCTCTTATGCAAAAGCTGCCGCTGCTGCAATGGGAAGAGCTATGGATGATGTTATCATTGATGCTTTAGGTGGATCAGCACAAACAGGTGTGTCTGGAGCAACAGCTACAGTACTACCAGCAGCACAAAAACCATTTAGTTCATCTCAATCAGATGGAATGACAGTTGCGAAACTATTAACTGCAAAGAAGTTAATGGATGCAGCAGATGTCGATCCTTCTATTAAGAGATATGTGGTCGTTTCACCAACTCAAATTCAAGATTTATTGAATACAACTGAAGTAAAAAGTTCTGACTTTAATACAGTCAAGGCTTTAGCACAGGGATCAATCAATTCATTCTTAGGATTTGATTTTATAATGTCTAACAGACTAAAGTTAGATGCAACCAATGCTGACGACAGACTTTGTTATGCCTTTACACAAGACGCAATTAAACTTGCTATTGGTAAAGATGTGATGGCAAAGATTTCTGAAAGAGCAGATAAGAGCTACAGTACACAAGTTTACTATTGCATGAGCATCGGATCGGTGCGTATGGAAGAAGTTAAAGTTGTTGAAATAGCTTGTGATGAATAGGAGTAAAAAATGGCTAGTGTAAAAGGAACAGAACTAACTAACATTGATGCAACTCCTACAGTTAAAATATCTAGTGAAGTCGCTGGAGGAAAGCTACGAGTATTTCATGGTACTTACGAAGCAGCTTCTCTTGCAAGTGGCTCAGACATTTCTATTGCTAGAATACCAACCAATGCAACTATCCACGATGTCATCATTAAATGTGATGCTCTTGGTGGATCGTCAACATTAAAAATTGGTACAGCTGCTGACGATGATTTATTCATTGCCGCAACTGGCACATGGAATGTCGCTGGACAAACTCAGTCTATTTTAGCTGGATCATCAACAGGTGCGCCTATAGCAACTATTACTGGTGTAGGACACAGAACAACAGCTGTCACAGATGTGATTATTACAACTGGTGGTGCAACCATTAGTGGTTCTATCAAATGTCTTGTGATTTATAGCGTAGAATAAAATAGGAGAAGAGATGGCATCTACAGTAGATATATGTAATTCAGCTTTAAATATGTTAGGCGGAGCTACAATTATCTCCCTTACTGAAAACTCAAAGAATGGTCGCTTATGCAACCAAAGATACGAGCCAGTAAGGGATGCCATCTTTCGTTCACATCCCTGGAACTGTTTAATTAAAAGAATTGATTTAGCAGCCAATACTGAAACTCCTAACTTTCAATGGAAGTTCCAATTTACTTTACCATCGGATTGTTTAAGAGTTTTAAGAACTGAAAATTCTAATTTTTCTAATGAAGAACAATATAGAATAGAAGGTAGAAATTTATTGACAAATCAAAGCACCATAAAAATTCAATATGTTGCTAAGATTACAGACACAACAAAATACGACACACTACTTATAGAAACAATAAGTGCCAGACTTGCAGCAGAACTTTGTTATCCTATTACTCAATCAGCGACACTTATGGATCGTATGTTTGCTCTCTATGATGCAAAACTTAAAGAAGCTAGATTTGCTGATGCTACCGAAGGATCATCTGATGATGATAATCGATTACAAGCTGGTGACTTTATTAATGCGAGGTTATAGTGCCTAGATCCACATTTGCATTTTCTAATTTTACTGGCGGTGAACTATCACCAAGGTTAGATGGAAGAACAGATTTACAAAAGTATTATCAAGGTTGTAAGACTTTAGAAAATATGGTGGTACATCCTCATGGTGGTGCTACTCGTAGACCAGGTACACAATTTATTAGTGAAGTAAAAACTTCTGCTAATACGACTAGAATAATTCCTTTTGAATTTTCCACTACACAAACTTACATCTTAGAGTTTGGTAATTTGTATATGCGAGTTCATAAAGATGGTGGTCAAGTATTAGAAAGTAATAAAACTATATCTGCTATAACAAAAGCTAATCCAGTTGTTGTGACTGCTAATAGTCATGGATATAGTAACGGAGATACAATTATTATTACAAGTGTTGCCGGTATGACAGAAGTGAATGGCAAAACTTTTTTAGTAGCTGATAAAACAACGAATACTTTTGAATTACAAAATGTTGATGGAACTGATATCAACTCTACGAATTTTACAACTTATACTTCTGGTGGAGTAGTGAATAAAGTTTTTGAACTCACGACACCTTATACTTCTGCACAAGTGTTTAATCTTAAATTTGCACAATCAGCTGATGTTATGTATATCTGTCATCCGCTGCACGAAGCATCAAAGCTATCAAGAACTGGACATACATCCTGGAGCTTGGATGAAATACCTTTTGATGGTGCTGCTTTATTAGACGCTAATACAACAACGACTACTTTAACACCAGCATCTGCATCAGTTGGAACAAGTGTTAATATTACTGCATCTGCCACAACTGGTATTAATAATGATCTAGGGTGGTTAGCAACAGATGTTGGTAGAACAATAAAATTTAATTCTGGTGTTGCAAAAATTACAGCCAGAACAAATGCAACAGTTGCTGTTTGTACGATTACAACAGCGTTTGCTAATACTAATGCCATTGCTAGTTTTCAGCTTGGTGCATTTTCTGACACAACTGGACATCCTTCTTGTGTAACTTTTTTTGAACAACGATTAGTATTTGCAGCAACAGCTTCTAATCCACAAACAATTTTTTTTTCTCAATCAGGTGATTTTGAAAATTTTACAACTGGTACGAATGCAAGTGATGGTATGAAATTTACGATTGGCTCTGACCAGGTCAATGCTATTAAATACATTAAAGGATTAAGAACTTTAGTTCTTGGTACATCAAGTGGTGAGTTTATAGCTTCAGCATCATCAAGTGCTGAACCTATCACACCTACAAATATACAAATTAAAAGACAAGCTGGTTATGGAACATCTAATGTTGATGCACTTATTGCTGGAAATAAAATTTTATTTGTTCAACGAGCTGGTAAGAAAGTTCGTGAACTAACTTATGATTATGACACAGACGGATATGTAGCTCCTGATCTAACAATTTTATCAGAGCATATTGGAGGTTCTGGTGTAGCTACTGGATTTACAGATTGGACATATCAACAAGAACCAGACAGTATTGTTTGGGTTGTACGTTCTGATGGAGTGTTATGCGGTATGACTTACCAACGATCAGAGCAAGTAGTTGCCTGGCATAGACATATTCTAGGTGGAGTTTTTGGAAGTGGTGATTCAATCGTAGAAAGTGTTGCAGCTATTCCTAACTCAACCGCAGCATCACAAGGTGAAGATACTTTGTATATGATTGTGAAAAGAACAGTCAATGGTGCAACAAGACGATACATAGAGTTTATGAAAACTTTTGATTATTCTTCTAATATTGAAGAAGCCTGGTTCTTAGATAGTGCCTTACAATATTCTGGATCGGCAGTTACCTCTGTTTCTGGTCTTGATCATTTAGAAGGTCAGGTCGTTTCTATTTTAGCTAATGGTGCTACTCATGCTGATAAAACAGTAAGTGGTGGTTCAATTAGTTTAGATCGATCAGCTACAAAAATTACAGTTGGATTGCCTTACACATCAACTCTGCAAACTATGAGAATTGAAAGTGGTAGTGCTGACGGATCAGCACAAGGTAAAATAAAAAGAATACAAGAATTAACAATACGATTATTTGAAACTGTTGGTGCTGAAGTTGGAAGTTCATCAGACAATACAGATATTATACCATTTAGAGATAGCTCGATGGCAATGGATACTGCGGTTAGTTTATTTAGCGGAGATAAACAAATTGAATTTAACTCTGACTATGAAACGGATGGATTTGTATTTGTCAAACAAACACAACCCCTACCCCTAACAATAACAGCTCTTTATCCACAGCTCAATACTTATGATAGTTAATGGAAGTACGACCTTTTATTAAAGAACATGGATATGTGATTTTTAATGTGATTAATAATTCACTTATTGGTCATCAAAAAGATTTATCCTTTATCGATCAACTAGAAGTTGATCATTGTTTTACTGGTGTAAAAAACAGTCAGCCAATAGTTTGTGGTGGAGTAATTAAGTATTGGGAAGGTTGTTATGAAGGTTGGGTTATTGCTTCGCAATATATTAATCATCATCCATACGAAACAGCTAAAGCGATAAAGCAATACACAGAATTATTAATTAAGAAGCATGACATTCATCGATTGCAAACAGCAGTTTTGCATAACTTTGAAGAAGGTCATCGCTTTGCAAAATTTTTAGGAATGGAACCAGAGGGATTAATGAGAAAATACGATTATATGGAACAAGATTATATGAGATATGCGAGGGTTAGTTAATGGCTCCTCTAGCTCCTCTTGCCATTGCGGCTACTGCTGCTAGTGCTGTTGTTGGTGCTATCGGTGCATCACAGGCTGCAAAAGCTGCTAAGACAACTGCTATTGCTAATCAACAAGGATATGAACGAGCAGCTAAAGTTATTGACCAACAACAAGAAGTTGTTGATGTACAATACAATAATGAATTATTTAAATTTAATCGTAGCTTTAAACAAAATCAATCAAACACACAAGCTCTGTATTTAAAATCTGGTGTTGATTTAAGCGGCACATCTGAAGAAGTTTTAGCTGAAAACGCAAGAATGGCTCAGTATGAAATTAATGTCATGGATTATAATAAAAAATTACAAAAGAAAAAATTAGATGACGATGCAGTACAAATGAGATACCGAGGAGAAATTGCAATGGCTGAAGGTCAAAATCTTGCATCCTCCTACAAATACAAAGCATTTGGATCTTTACTATCTGGTGCTGCTAACACAACAAACTTAACAACAACTTATTATCCATCATTAATAACATAAGGAAATCATGCCAAGAATACCTATTTATAACCCTACTGGACAAATTGGAGGACAAGCTGGTTCAACAGATGTACCTGTAATTTCACAACAATCAACATCAGGTGTAGTTGCTAATCAAGCAGATATGATGAGTAAATCATTACAAACAGTAAGTGATTTTGCTAATGTATTGATTAAAAATGAAAGCGAAAGAATAGTTAATCAAGAAACAATAAAATATAAAACACTCCTTGATTCAGCATCAAAAAATATTCGCACACAATTAGTTAATCAACCAGAGCTATGGATGAATGAATATGAAAAAGCTAAATCAACAATATTATCAAATATAGATACAACAGAATACAAATACGATTTTATAAAAAATCAGGTTACAAACCAGCTTGAATTAGACTATTTACCAATAAGAAATACTTTATTTACTGAATACGCAAAACAAACAAAAATACAAAATGCAATGGCTAGTCAAGAAACTGCTAGAAATTATGGTGTTGATTTAGGAAATAATGTTTTAAATAATCAAGAAGATTTTGATTTTTTCTTAGGGAAAACTTTTGAACAATTACAAAAACACTCAAAGATCAGTACTGTATCATCAACTAAAGCCTTAACAAAAGATGTCTTTACTAATGCTGCAATAAATGGATTAGAACAATTATATGGAGATCAATCAAATTTATCAAATTCTATGCTTGAACTAGAAGATATAGATAATGAAAATTTACTAGAAATACTTTCTCGTTTAGATGCAGACGATCAAGAAAAAATTATTGATGATTTTAGAGATAAAGAAAATGATTTTTATACAAGACAAGAAAAATTAGAAAATAATCAATTAAAAGATAATCGACAAGATACAAAAAATCTTATTAATGAATTGTGGGATGCTGATGACAATAAAACTAGAACAGAAATTTATAACAAATTAATGGAGGTTCCAGTTTCTTATTTTGGTGATGATGGTTATAAAGTAAAACAACAAATCAAAGATTGGCATACTTCTTCTTACGACAATGAGAATGATGAATATATTCCACAAACATCTTTAGTATCTAACCCAAATTTAGTTTCAAAATTAGAAATTTTGATAAGAGAAAAAAATCTTAATTTTTCTGATCCAGATATTTTTGACAATCTACATTTATTAACACTTCAAGAACAAAGAAGTCTAAGAAATTTTGCAACACAAGAAAGAGATAAAAACTCAGCAAACTTTAGAAAAGCTATTGCTGGTGAATTTCAAATTGTTAGCATAGATGGTGAAATAAATATTAATTTAGATAGCAATGATAATGATGAACAAGCAATTTTAAAACAAATGGCATCTTATGCTATGAACGCTTATGACAAAGCAAAAGCAGTTGAAGGTGAAAAATTTAAACCAGAAACATCATTTACTTCTATTATAGGTGAAACAAAACAAGTATTCAAAACATCGGTTATAGCCTCGCTACAAGAATTAATTAATAATGCTGCTGGTAAAGAAAAATATGAATGGTTACCAGTTGGAACAAAAGCACAAGATATTTCAGCATTAATAAATAAAATTGCTAGTGATAAAAATGCTGATCCTGAAACATCTTTTATAGCTTCAATGTTTATGAAAAATAATCAAGGATTAATAAATATGGTAAACAGCTATGAGTGAAATAACACAAAAATTTAAAGATGGTACATATACCCAAGATGAATTATTAGATTGGCACGATAGCTATGGTGAAAATATGATGTATCAAAATAGTTTAAAAAATTTATCAGAAGATCAATTTGAAAATACATATACTCATCAAGACGAAGATTTTGATTACAAAATAGGTGAAGTCAACGAAGTACCAGTTGTTTATAATAAACAGATAAGACCGAAAATTTTTGGTCAAAACTTAGATGATTTAAAAGAAGCTGGTCAAAAAACTGTCGATGTTATGAAAGCTACACCAGGCTTTTTAAAAGATTTTGCAAATCCAGTAAATATTGGTAAAGGATTAAATGAAGGAGTAACTAACTTTTTTAATTTGATTGATAGTCAAACTGGCGGTGCTGTCACTTCTATTGATAATTATTTTAAAGAAAATTTTCCAAATACATTAGGTAAATCATTTGAATACGAAAAGCCAGATACAGCTGGAGGAATAACATCTTCTGTTATCGGTCAATATGTTGTACCAGATTTATTGTTTAGAAGATTTTTACCAATGTTTAAATTTCAAGGTATAACATCTGACGCACTTACAGTTGGTTTATTTTCATCAAAAGATGAAGGTAATATTGCTAGTATGATTAGTGAAATGCTTCCTGATTTTCCACAAAACAACGCAGCTAAAGTTGCAAAGATTATAACAGAAGGTTTGACTGCTAATGAAGATGATAGTGAGTTATATGCTAGACTTAAAAATGTTGTTTCTGATAGTGGTGCTTTATTTATATTAAGCGATACTTATAAAATTTTTAAAAATTTAAAAAATAATCCAGAAAAAGTACAAGAGTATCAATCTCTCGGAGCTGCTGCCACACCTACTACTAAAGAAGATTTAAGTAGTATGAAGTATGTTGATAGTGATGGTTTTGTAAAAACAAATATTGTTGATGAAGATTTGGCAATATCAAATTATGAAAGAATTAAGTTTGATGAAGGTTCAGAACGACCATTTAAAGTATTTCTTAAAGGTGAAGACAGTCATCAAAAATCTTTTAAGACACAGGAAGAAGCAGAAAATTTTATCAATCAAAATATTACAATGAATAAAGGTCTTAAAGATAAGAACGCTATTGTTCTTTCAAAATCAGAAAAACCTTTTTACTCTAATGTAGAAAACGCTATTTCCAATATGACTATGAAGTCAGGCAATGGTGATCAAATCCTTGCTACACTTAATAATACCTCTGGCATAAAACAATCAGAGATAGAAGATTTAGGATTAAATGAATTTTTAGCTGGTAAAAAGAAAGTTACAAAAGAAGAACTCGATGATTTCATTGCAGACAAGTCTCTGACTACTAGAGTAAAGGAAACAGTCTTAGAAGGTAGTCCAGGTGAAAGAGTTAATGATATTGATTTTGCTGATGGTGTACGAAAAGAATTTAAAAATGCTTATGATTTTGATGACGCAAAATCAACAGTTTATAACGATGAAGGATTATACAACGAATTGACTGAGTTTGGTTTAGCTAAAGGTATTTCAGAAGATGATATGATGAATGAAGAATTTGTTGAAGATTTTTTAGAATCACAATATGGTATGACAAGGTCAGATAAAGCAAATAAACCAACAAAATTTGATAATGAAACTTTACCTGGTGGAAAAGATTATAAAGAAATATTAATTACTGCTCCTGGCACTCCCCAAGTTTATACAAAGCATCATTTTAAGGGTGATGTACCAGATGGTGAAAATCTTATAGCTCATGCTAGATTTAACACTCGTACAATTAATGATAAGAAAACTCTGTTTATAGAAGAGATACAATCTGATTTACACCAAGCTGGTAGAAAACAAGGTTATAGTAATTATGGTATGGCAACTGATGATTACCAAAGAATATATAAAGAATTAAAAGCAAGAGAACAAATATTAAAAGAAACTCTAGGGGATAAATACAGTTTAGCAAAATATTTAGATGATTTAGAAATTAAAGCATTACAAGAAGAAATGAACGCAAAAGTTCCACCAGGAGCAGAATTTAAAGTAGCTAACGCACCATTTAAAAAGAACTGGCACGAGCTTACAATGAAGCGATTAATTAAATATGCAGTAGATAATGATTTTGAAGCTATTTCGTTTACACCAGGTAGCGTACAAAATAAAAGATACGAGCTTTCACAAGTGATTAATAAAATTCAAGTCGCACCATCTTACAAAAGCGATAAAAAAATTGCTTTATATACCTATGATAAAAACGATCTTCTTCAAGCATACCATATTCTTCCAGAACAATTAAAAGATTATGTTGGAAAAGATTTAAGTGCAAAAATTTTAAAAGATAAAGAAAATAGTGATTTATTTAAAAATTTTAATTTTGATGAACTTAATTCCAAAAATTTTAGTGAACAAGACCTTTTAGATAAAGCTCCTACTTATAGAGAAGCAGATTTAGAGATTGGTGGAGAAGGTATGAAAGGTTTTTACGATAATATGCTACCAACCTTTTTGAAAAATTTTGGTAAAAAATATAATGCTAAATTAGAAAAAACAAATATGTCCAAAACAGGATCTCATGAAGATTTAAAATACGGATTTGATGATATTGATATTAATAAAAAATATGACGCAATAGGAAAAGAAGGTAAAATATTTGCTACATACAAAATTTATGGATTAGGAGATGATGTAATAGTAGAACAAATAAAAGATGGCAAAAGTACAATGCTTTTTGAAGGTGGTTATATATCAGCTACTAGAGTTTTAAGAGAAGAACTAGAAGGATTTCCAGTACCACAAATATTAGAAAAATCTAAACAAACAAATACAGTTCCATTTATGGTTATCACTCCAGAAATGAAAAAAGATATTTTGACTAAAGGTGTACCAATAGCGAAGGTTGAAGATCGAGAAGAAAAAACATCAGCTGTCGCATAAAAAAAAACTACAAAAACTACAAAAAATAATATAGGGTGAAATAAAATTGCACTAAGTCTTTGTGCAATAATTCAATAAAATCAATGGCAATAACAGAAATAGGATCGCAAGATTCCTTAATTAAAAGTATTCAATCTTCACAGACTGGTGGTGTCACCGAGTTTGCTCCCTCTGTGCCAGAAGAAAATCCAGAGACTTTACTTGCTGGTTTAGGTAATAAATTATTTTCTATACCTGGTTCAACAAAAAAAATAAAAGAAACTTTAAAAGAAGCTAGTGAAGTTCAACCAGAACCTTTATTTAAAACAAGCGATCAAGTTGATGAAAATTTTACATCTATCTATAAAGATAGTGATGATTATATATCTAATTTAGACATAAACTTTAATGCTATTAATACATCTGATGACTTTGAAAGTCTTTTTAAAAGTATAAACGAAGGCACAATTTACAAAAATCAAGGTGTAGAAACATTCGAAGAAGTCAAAAAATTAGCCAAAGACTTAGATATGGATTCACAACTCCTTCAAGGTAAGGGGTTTAGTAATGCTAAAGAAGTTTATGCTGCTAGACAGTTTGTGGCTAAAAGTGGTACACAGCTATTAAAACTAGCTGATCAAGTTGTTGCTGATCCTACAAATACAAAAACAATTATTGCATTTAAAAAACATTTAACCCTACATGGTTTATATGTAGATAAATTTGTTAAAGGTAGAGCAGATGTAGGAAGAGCTTTAGGAGCTTTTAGAATACCTACCATGGCTGATCCAATCCAACAGGCTGGAGCTTTGGATAATATTTTAGCAAATATAGGTGGTGCTGAAAATATAGTTAAGATAGCAGAAGAAACTAAAAGTTTATTTAATGCCAATGGATTACCAGCTGTTAATAAATACATTGGTGATAGTTATACTAAAAGAGCTGGAAAAGCCTGGAGAGAAGCCTATCGAGGTGGATTATTATTTTCTGTTAAAACACAGGCAAAAAATATTTTAGGTAATAAACTCTACCAATTATATTCAGTTCCAGAATATATTTTAGCTGGTGTTTACGGAACAGTAGAAAATGCTGTTGTTAAAGGTTTAAAAATAGACAAAGCACTTCATAAACTTTCACGAGGAAAATATTGGGGTGATTATAAAAATGGCATGACTTGGGAAATGGGTATGGCTCGTTTGTATGGAATGATAGAAGGTTCTAAAGATGCTTTTGTATTAGCCAAAAATTCATTACAAGATGGCGGAGTTCCTAAAGATGGACTAACTAAATATGAAGGTGCTACAAGTCTTGATGCTATAACTGCAAAGAATTTAGGATTAAAAGACGGATCAGTTATTGGTCAAGGAGTAAACTTTATGGGTAAGGTTTATCGTCTACCTTATATGGGTTTAACTGCTGGAGATGAGTTTTATAAAGAGTTAGCCAGGTCAATGGAAATGCACACATTGTTAATGGAAAACGCAACTATTTTACAAAGAACACAAGGACTTAAATGGGAAGAAGCCTTGGCACAATCAACAGAAGAGATTATGTCAAACCCAGCTAAGTATCAAAAAAAATTAGATGAAGCTGCTGCTTACTATACTTATCAAGACCAACTTCCAGCTGGTATAGAAAAAATGACAACTGCCATTCAAGATATTCCTTTTCTTGGTACTGTTATTTTACCTTTCGCTAAAACGCCAGTTAATATTGCAAGAAGATTTTTAGACCTTACTACTGGTGGATTAATAGATAAAAGAGTTTTAACCGACACTAAGTATAGAGCTAAAACAGTTGCTCGATTAGGTATGCTTTCTATGTTTTATACTGGAGTATCAAGCTACTACCAGGAAGGAAGAATAACTGGTGGTTATCCATTAGATGCTAATGGAAGAATTGATTACAAAGCAAAAGCTGCATTAGATGCTGCTGGATGGAAACCTTATAGTCTTGTTTTTGCTGGTGATGACTTTCCAGAAGATATGCCATTATTTAAAGATGGAAATCAATACACACCTAACGGAAAATTAAAATATGTAGCTTATAACGGACTAGAACCAGTTGGTGCTGTTATTGGTGTTATAGCTCATGCCAATGAATTGATGGCTAGAGCAAAAGATCCAGATGTTAGAGATAACATAGCTGTCGCTACAAGTATTGCGGTACTACAGTACATGAAAGAGATGCCAATGATTCAAGGGATGTCTACTGTTATGGATTCTCTTGACACTATGAACTTAACAAAAATTGTAGCGGATAATTTAAGTAATATGGTTATGGCTCCAATCTTACCATTATCTCCAGTTACTGGAGTTGGTAATGTTTTAGAAGATACAAGAAGAGATACCTCTGCTGATTTTGAAAGAGATATGAATTTATATATATCAGATGGATTTAAAGAATACCAAGAAGGTGATGATATTCCAGATGGTAAAAAAGTTGGTGATTTTATTTTAGATCAAGAAGGTAATAAGATTGAAAAAAGTAAAGTTAATTTTAATTACGGAAACAGTAAAGGAAACAATTATAATTTTCTAATAGAATCATTTAACAAAATTCTCTACAAAATGCCATACGATGAAATCGTTGGATCTGTCGGTAATATGGTTTGGGGTGTTGATGCTAGTGGAAAAGAACTTCCACCTAAGTATGATATTTTTGGTAACGAATTAAAAAAAACTTCTGGTCGAGGTTTAATTACAGATATTAGTAATACTTTCATTAATCCATTTACAATCACAATAAGTGATAAAAAAGCAATTCATATTTATGAAAACATGAGATTAGGTTCTCCTATTACAAATAGAAAAGCAAATATTAATGGAGTGAAATTGAAACCACAAGAATATGCTGATTGGATTGTGCTATCAAAAAGAACTAAACACAAAGAATTTAAGTATTTAAATTTTGATGAATACATACAAAGCATCATGACACCAGGTAATAAAAAACATCAAAAATATTTAGCAATGAGTGACAACGAAAAATATCAATATTTGCAAGAGTTAAACTCTAAGGCTTTTGCTATAGGAAAAGAACAATTATTAATGAAATACCCAGAATTAGGAATAGCATTAGGAACCATCAAAGATGCACAAGACGAAGGAATTTTACCAGTACAAGGAGTTAATCTACTACAATGACAGTATCAAGCACCACAGTTAAAAAGAGTTATAATGGTAATGGCAGTACCGCTGGGTTTACCTATGACTTTTTAATAAATTCAACAGCAGAATTAAAAGTTATTATTAGAAGTTCAGCTGGAACAGAGACAGTTAAGTCTTTAAGTTCTCATTATAATATTTCAGATAGTGTTGGATCAGGAACAGTTACATTTACATCTGGTAATATTCCAGCAAATGGTGAGACTGTTATCTTAATAAGAGATACTAATCTTACACAAGGTACAGACTATGTTGAAAATGATCCCTTCCCTAGTGCTTCTCATGAATCTGCTTTAGATAAATTAACTCTCCAGGTTCAAGAAGTTCAAGAAGAACTTGATAGAGCTATAAAACTTTCAAGAACTAACACTATGACATCAACTCAGTTTACAGTTGGTAGTACAGATAGAGCTTCCAAGGTTTTAGCTTTTGATAGCTCTGGTGAAATTTCTGTTACCCAGGAACTAGGAACAGTTAAAGGAAACTGGGGTGCATCTACAGCTTATGCTATTAGAGATATAGTTAAAGATACCTCTACCAATAATATTTTTATAGCCTTAACAGCTCATACAAGTTCTGGCTCACAACCAATTACAACAAATACTGATAGTGCCAAATGGAGCTTATTAGTTGATGCTGCGTCAGCAACATCTTCTGCGTCAGCTGCTAGTGGATCAGCATCAACTGCAACTACTAAAGCAAACGAAGCTGCTGCAAGTGCATCAACTGCTTCTGGTCACAAAGATACAGCGACCACTAAGGCATCGGAAGCAACTACAGCCAAGAATGCTGCGGTAACAGCTCAAACAGCAGCCGAAGCAGCATTAGATAGTTTTGATGATAGATACTTAGGAGCTAAGTCATCTGCTCCCTCTACTGATAACGATAGTAATGCTTTAATTACTGGAGCTTTATATTTTAATACTAGCTCTAATCAAATATTTGCCTGGACTTCATCAGATGCTTGGGAAGCTATTAAACCAACTTCATCTGAACAAACAAATATTAATGCACTATCAGCTAGTGCGGTAATTACAGACATGAGCTTATTGGCAACATCAGCTGTCATAGAGGATATGGGGTTACTAGCTACATCCGCTGTAATTGAAGATTTAGGATTATTAGCTGTATCTGGTGTTATTGAAGATATGGGTATCTTAGCTACAACTGCAATCGTTGAAGATTTAGGCATACTAGCTACAAGTACCAATGTCACGAACATGGCAGCATTAAGTGCTGGTGGAGTTGTAGGTAATATAGCGACTGTTGCTGGAGCTGTATCTAATGTTAATACAACTGCATCAAATATTGCTGGTGTTAATAGTTTTGCAGAAAGATATAGAATTGCATCTTCTGCTCCAAGCTCTTCTCTTAATGAAGGTGATTTGTATTACGATACTAATGCCAACACACTAAATTTTTATAATGGTTCTGCCTGGTCAGCTATTGTCGCTGATACAGATGTCAAGGTTTTAGTAAGTTCAAACGATAGTACCGCTGGATTTTTAAATGGAAAAATAGTTGCTGGTACAGGCATATCACTTACTGAAAACAACAATGGCTCTAACGAGACTTTAACAATAACAAGTACAGGAGCAACACTAGATGATGCAACTGCTTTAAGCATAGCTTTAGGCTAGGAAGGAAAAAAAATGGCGAATATATTTAAAATTAAAACTAATGATGCAATGCCAGCAAGTGCTGGAACACCATTAACTTT
>TARA_B110000261_G_scaffold30378_1_pt1 | contig 20346 bp, 16 predicted proteins | sample TARA_B110000261 | Tara Oceans TARA_B110000261 (sample SAMEA4397705) | marine metagenome | biome: Polar Biome; feature: [DCM] deep chlorophyll maximum layer (ENVO:01000326); material: water (ENVO:00002006), including particulate matter (ENVO:01000060) such as... | depth 20 m | reverse complement strand
CCACCCCGACCCGTTCCAAAACAATTGTAGAAATAACGCCAGTGGTTGGGACCGTGGTTGGACCAGTTGTAAGACCATCCTTGTCTGAACTTTTAAATAGTATCAAACTTTTGAAACCGACCAATCAAAGCGCGAAATTTTTAACAAAATAGAAAAAATGTTTATTTTTGTTATCAAAGTAGTAATATAAAAATGTGGATATTGGATAAATATATTATTATTAATTAAATTTTGTAAGATGAAATTGAATCAACTTTTTTATGAAATTCCTTCAATTGAGACGTTGTCTCATCTATTGAAGTGTTTTGGACTACGATCGTTGCATGATTCGAGAGAGTTTTGTAAGACGGATCTGGTAGAATTGAAAACGGTTAGCGAGTTAGTTGAGATCATACCCGAGCTCGCTTTATTTTATCTTCCATGCAAAGCAAATATTTACCTCAATGATATCACAGAGAAACGCGCGGTAACAATACTATCTCAGAATCTGAAATTATTTGAATATCGTTTGCTGAGAGACGAACGTATAGTAAACCAAAAAAAAGTAATTTACTACAAACTTCAAAAAATGGAAGACACTAAAATACAAATTTCAAATAATAACGTTGAAGTTGATTTCAATTAGACCTAACAAAATCCATGATGGCATCTACATCTAGATCCGGCAAATTCGGATGACATTCATGTAGCTTATTTTTTTGGTATGTCATTATACTAAATTTTTCCGCAAATAAATGACATATTCCTGAACCGGGTCTTAGCGCCGCGGTAAGCGTTTTCTTCAGCAATGAAAATGATTGTGGGGGTAAAATTAATAATAGTTGCTCGTCTGAACGAATATCAAATGAATTTAATTTATTGCAAGAGTCCCCGTTATAACCTGTCTGTATGTAGTGATATATATCAAGGATGCTCGGGGAGTAGTTAAATCTATAATACCAGTTGTTAGTGGCGCGTTTGTTAAAATAATAGTGAAAATTCCAAAAAATTCCGTCAATAAAGTTTTTTGAAGACTGTGAGACCGTATCACAATGCGCGTTTGCATCAAATAAGCGCATATAGTATTTGGAACGCCAATTCTCTGTTTCAAATATATCCTTTGATTTCATACATTTGTGTGTGATTCCAAAGTTTTCCATTACGAGACGCTTTGTTTTAAATGAAACGTTTCTCTCATAATATTTATTATGACATTTTCTGAGCTCAGTGTCTTCTGTATCAGCCAATTGTTCAAACAGCTTTGACAACATTATTTGGTTAATTGTAAACACGTCATCTGCATCTTTCGCAACAAGTGACATACCCGTTTCTTCAACCAATTGAATATATTTGTTTGTCAATATATCGATACCATTGTTATGTATCGATATATACGATAAATTCGGAAGGAAGTCGTTTCCTAGTAAAATACAGATACACACATATGAATGTATATCAATCTTATTATTATGATGATTTAATATAGAATTCCGAAGAAGGGGGATGTCCAATAACAACATTTCATTTTTCACCAAACTTTGGTTGAAATGCTGAGACTCTCTCAATAGATAGATATATTTTGACTTTGCGATTAATGAAAGCATGATAAGATCTGCGTCCAAACCATACACTACATCCGATGTATTGAAAGTCTGTTTGGCATCAATGTAATCAAATATCTTATGCTCCCCTTCACCAGGCTCAGAAGATCCTGATATGATGACGTCGAAAGAGAAATTATGATCATTGTATGTGTTTTTCAGTGTTACGTCCAACAGTTTCATAAACGGGGTTCCGGGTGAGATGGCATTCGTGTCCCAATTATATAAATCAACTGACGGTAGCTCTGTATTAATAAACGCTGACACGTAACGACGTTTCCGTTGTTGTTTTATTTTAGCCAGGGGTGCGACACCATCGATACATAAGTACACGAGGTTTGTCGGCTTTGTCATATTGATGAGTTCGTTCGTGTATTCTATGATTTTTAAAATTAACTGTTTCTCGAACAAGTCTTTATTGCAATCTTTCGGAATATCCGTCCTGAGTTGCTGACACATCGTATGGATGATACCATTGAAGTCAAGGAATAGCCTGTCACATTTAACTGGATTCGACCGGATGATATTTTTATATTGTTTTGTCAAGTTGTGAAAATACGAAGGGATACCCATTGTTTCGTCCGTCTTATATAATATATTAATCAAATTTTAAATCAATTGACTAATTAAAAAATATACACTGATTCAACAATAATATCTCTTCGAACTGTTTTCTCTGTTTAATACCACATACATTGAACGTCACAAGGCTTAAAAAATACCGTATATCAGATGCGTCATTATAAACCACAGTCGTTTTTTTTAGATTTATGTAATCGGATAAAACGCTCTCCCAAACTTCTTCGACATTAGTTTCATTTAACAAATATATAGATTCATCAGCTTTTATACGAGAATTATTCAAATTGACACTATCAAATTCGATAAACGACATTATATTAAAATTTGAAAAGAGTTCAATCATCTATTTATAGGATAAACACATTTATATATAGTGTCAATGAACTCCCTCGATTCTTTCGAAGATGACGAGATATGGAGCCTACTCGAATCACTTAGCTGTGACAATAAACCAGATGAGAATATTCATATTCGATGTGGAAAAAGTGATTGTAACAGTCTCGAATTTGTTATTGACGAAACGGACTCCGTGTGTGTAAAATGTGGAACAATCCAGTCCAAAAAAATAGACCTTGGGGCAGAGTGGAGGTACTATGGCTTCGATGACAATAAAAGTTCTAATCCGACACGATGTGGTATGCCGACGAATGAATTCCTTCCAAAATCTTCCCTTGGTTCTGTCATTGGAATTGAAAAAAACTCTAGCAATTTTTACCAAATAGCTAGAATTCGAAAGTATCATATGTGGAATTCGATGCCATACAAAGAGCGGAGTCTCTATGCCGTGATCAGCGGTTTAGATATTAAAGCATCGAATGGCGGTATCTCCCAAAGCATTATAGAAGACGCGAAAGGATTGTACAAAAAAATATCAGAGACGAAAATAACACGAGGTGCCAATAGAAATGGACTAATCGCGTCAAGTATCTACATGTCTTGCAAAAATAATAATGTCCCGCGTAGCGCAAAGGAAATTGCGACTATATTTAATTTAGACATAACTACAATGACACGTGGTTGTAAAAAGTTTCACGAAATTATGAAGCAAACCAAGGTCGTATGCACGAGCCCATCTGATTTTATAATTCGATTCTGTTCAAAGCTCAATAAGCCTGATATAGTTGACACATGTATCCATATTGTTAAAATGGCCGATCATTATTCAATTGTTTCGGAAAATGCCCCACCATCCATCGCGGCCGGAAGTATCTATCTATGCTGCCATGTGTATAAACATAATGTCACGAAAAAAAATATATCAAAAGCTTGTGAAATTTCAGAAGTTACGATAAATAAATGTTACAAAAAATTAGAGGCTTATAAAGATTATATTTTACCACCAAACGATTCAATATAATCGATTTTTTAAAGAGCTTTATAAAACATACAGAGTATATTTATTTTTTGATATTTGTTGATATACATTTAGAATTCCTCCTCCGTATCAAACTCAAACTTTAGTTTAGATTTGTCGATATTTGCTTTACTGTATTCCGCAACACGAACTTCGAAGAAATTACTCTTGTTGGTAATCGAGATTCTTTCCATAAAGTCGAGTGGGCATTTATTTATGTTATAAATCTTATTGTAGCCAAGTTGAACAATCAACCGATCTGCAACATATTTGATATAATCAGTCATCAGGTCAGCATTGATACCCAATAGCCCACACTCTAAAGTGGAAACAATAAATTCGATCTCGATATCGACAGCCTCTCTGAATATCGAATGGACGACATCTTCGTTTAGTTTGTTCTCGATGATTGAATATAAAAGAATCGCAAACTCGGTATGCAATGATTCATCTCGGCTGATTAACTCGTTACTGAAGGTTAGTGCGTTAAGGATACCCTTCTCTTTGATAAAATATATTGATGCGAATGCGCCCGAGAAGAATACTCCCTCGACGATGGCGAAAGCAACCAATCGAGTAGCGAACGACTCGTCACATTCAATCCAACGCATCGCCCAATCCGCTTTCTTCTTAATACTCGGGTTAGTGTCCATTGCGTTGAAAAGATTGTTTTTCTTCACTTCGTCTTTGATATACGTGTCAATAAGAAGTGAATAACATTCCGAGTGGATGCTTTCCATTGCCATCTGAAAAGTGTAAAAACACCTGGCTTCGGGAATCTGGATATCTGAGTAAAATCTAGTAACCAGATTTTCGTTTACGATACCATCGCTACCGGCAAAGAACGCGAGTGTGTTTTCAAGAAACGTTTTTTCATTGTCTGTTAACGAATCCCATTCATCCGTATCCGTGAACGAGATCTCTTCAACTGTCCAGAAGGACGCCTGTGCCTTCTTATACATACTCCACACACTGTCGTATTTGATTGGAAATACTACGTGTCGGTTGTTAGCTTCGTCGAGAATTGGTTCACACATTGATAGTACTTATACAATATATTTATTTAAACCTGTTTTAAATTTTTTCAATTTTTCTTTTTACACATCGCTCATTCTCCAAACGTGTTGCCAAATCAAACTGTTTCTGCCGTTTCAAGTCTGCAAACCTCTCACACAAGTGTATCTCTTGCTGAATACATGATATACAGAAATCATTGTTACAATATTTACAGGAAGATGAAATCGTTCTTCGCTTGTTGCAATTACAACATTTATTTTTAGTGATTGAAAATGTTGTTGTCATTTATTTGTCAAATATATTGAAAATTATATCTTTTTTTTTAAATTGAAAACTGTTTTAGATTTGAATTATCTTGGTGTCATTCACACTGGCTTCACACTGGCTTCACACTGGCTTCACACTGGCTTCTGATGGATATGTTCGTTTACGACTAAAACAAAAAAACTAAAATCCAGTTTTATATAAAATGGGAATATCTGGATCGAAGACGGTTATTTCACCTGAAAACAGTATTTTGGTTTCGAATCCACCAGAACACAGTAATATTTCGTTCTTGGGGAAAGAGATAAAAAAACTGAATGGGTTGGTTGATGATATCGTTACAACGTCGGAGGTGTTTATTAATAAAGATTACGCATCTATCGTAAAGAAAAGGTGTAATAAATATGTGATATTATCGAGCACAAAGCTTAAAAGATTCAAACGAACAGAACTCGAGTATGAAGATTCAAAAATAACACTAGTGGAGACCGAAAAAATCCACGGCGACAAGCGAGAGTTATGTGACCGCGTGAGCCGTCATTTCAGAAAAATGTTACACCTTTTGTGCGCCATAAAATACGCTTACGATATTGAAAACGAAGGTGAAAACAGTATTTCGGGTTTGGTTTTAAAAAACATCACCAACGTTGACGGAAAATTGTCGGTTTCGTATTGCGCCACGGACCAGAATAGTCATAATATTTTTGGAAAAGAAGGTGTAGATTTTTCGTCGTTAAGTGGATTTGAATATTTTATGAAAAACATACTATCCGAAAAAGAGGCATCCGACTTACTACACACTTACCAGGATATGCTGAACCAAAATAACCCAGAACGTGTTAAAGAGATCGTATGCAAATATGTTCTGTATAAGACTAACCCAAAAACAATGAAGAACCCATTTAATTGTAAATTTTCGTTTGAGGGTGGTGGGGATTCTACAATGATATTGGATGTCCCCAAAAATAATCCTATCTTATCTTTACAACTTTGCTCCAGAACAAAAACAATAAATGTGTCCGACAAAACCAAAAAATTGATAATAAGTTTCAAAGCAAACTACAAAAAAAATATCACGGAAATTTCAAAACTTTTGAAAATGCTCACATTTTACAATAAAACAACAAAAAAACATGAATTACGTATAGTGGAACCAAAAACACTCGATGAAATTGAAATGTCTATCAAACAAACTATCATAATGTTCTATATCAATTCTTTGTATTCATATAGGGAAATATTGTATTCAGAAATGGCGAAGAAGGATGAATTATGATGATTTTACAAAAAAAAACCTGGTATCTGAGTTTGCGATTGTAATCATTATTAAATAATAGAATTATATACAATAGTGGGGTATGAATTCATTAATTATAAATGGTGATATTTTGAGTATCTGTAAATTGTGTGTTTCCTACAAACACACTAAAGCAGCAATTTCTAAAATAAAAGTGAACGTAGTAAAAATATTCTCTAACACGTTCTCTGGTTCAAAAAATACATATATTGCTAGATTTCTTAGTTCAAGATTGAATCAGCTTGAAACATGCTCACCACAAGTATACAATAAGATTTTGTGTGAGATATTTGTTTTTCTTGGAACTATAAATAAACCCAGTAGTTATAAGGGTGATAAAGGATTTGAAAGTAATCCGATGGATAAAATTTATTCATCGACAGGAAGAGACGTGAAACAAAGGTGTGTGAATTCAATTTTGCGTGACAATCGTTCCGACGATTTCATCCTTTGGGACATGGTATTAAAGAACACCGACCAGGAGGAATATGTTCACAGTCTACAACACATGTATGCTATTCATAGTGATAATACATTACTGTATATGGCGTTTGATACGTTCTACGAATCGCATTACTATTCCTCGTCGATATATAACAAAATTATTTTCCAATGCATGATAAAATTACAATATTTAAAAGAAGATGATTCTGAAAGTAAATTAAATACATACATAACGTGTCTTAACTACGAGCCTAAAAAAACGAGAACATTAAAACAATTCAATCTACCGGTTTTTCGAGAAGAAATAAGACACATTTCAACAAGATAATGAACGTTTCCCCAAATGTATCCAACTATATAATTCATGCACAACATGTTTATCGCCAGTCATGTATGTCCAATTAAACGGTATGATTAATATATTAAATGGTTCTAAAATAATGTCAACAAACTCACCAATATTCTTCAATTGAACAATATGACTACTACCAGTAGTGTTGTGGAATATTGTGAATGTCGCCTGTGTAGTAATTTCTGCGTTCGGTAAAGTGTATGATTTATTATGACGTGTATATTGGTATTTAAAAATAGATTTTATGAGGTCGTCCAAACTAACAACCATATCGCGAATATAAATAGGATATTTTTCGAGAATAATATCTGGTGAAATTGTGGTCAATTCTGTTTGAATGATTTGGAAATCATATCTCTTACTCAAATACAACTTTACGTAGACGATAAATAAAAGTATCAAGACAATATATAAAAACGTTCTCATTTAATCTTGATTGATAATAATTATTTAAGGTTTTGAACCCATCAATAGATATACCACACACAATGTCACCACATGAAAACAACCAAGTATTTGACGAGGTGATTGACCAAGTTGAATTCGGAGATGTGGTTGGAAACTGTAAATGGTTCAACAAAAAACTCGGGTATGGTTTTATCACAGTTTACACCGGAGACCATAAGGGCAAAAATATCTTTGTTCACCACACGGGTATCCAGCCACTAAACAGTCACTTTAAAACCCTTCGAAAAGGTGAGTATATCAACATGAATATTATCGACGGTAAGAACGGTCTTCAGGCAGTAGATGTCACAGGTGTATGTGGTGGTCCGCTAATGTGTGACAACACCGATTCACAAAATCACCGGACAACGACATCTTCTAGTTATGGTGACAATATGCGTCATTCTGACAGGGTTGGTGGATGTGGGATCGATTCACAGTATACCGTTATCGACCCACCACCGGGATATCAGTGCGTGATTTAAAATATGGATTCGACCCGACAGAAGACGTAAAATTAAATATATATTATATATCGATTTAAACCGAATATCGTAAATTTAGTTTAAAGGTTTCGTGATGAAACATGAACAAATACTCGCTAATTTTTTTCACGACAACACAGGTCTCGCAGATATGTTGATTATTTCATTCAAAACAAATGTAAATGTTAAAAATAGTAATGTAGACAATGTATTTATAAATTACATTTTACAGTGCGGGGAACTGAAAACATATTTTGCAGGTTTAGTTGATTCGATGTTTTCGAGCTTAGTAGATACGACTGTTTACGTGTCCGAGATTGAAAAATTTAAAGCCATGTTCATGATCAATTTCATAGTCAAGAGCCAATGTATCGATAAGAAACAGTTGGGTAGTTCGATTCTTAATTTGGATTTCATCCAAGAAGAAATATTACGCTTAGTTTCTAGTTTGGTAAGCGAATATTTCACCGAATGTGAAGAAAAGACGAATGTTATTTCCAGAACCATGGCTTCGATCAACAATATTGAAGGTTTTGTTCAAATGCCCAATGTGTTTGAACTCATAACGAGTCAGACAATGGGTGTCATAACGAACTTCAAAGCAGAAAACACACATTCAAAAACGATGGTCAATGACGATTCAAATTCAAATCCACTAAGCGAGGTCTTTACAAAAACATACGAATCCATCAATCACAAGAACCCGTCCGTCCATGAAATAAATCGATTTGTCACGTTCGCGACCGATTATGAAACCATATCGAAGTTGTTTTTGAAATACAACCATGCCGAGTATGACCAAAACTTTGAAAACATAGTATTGGAATTTAACTATATCTTCAAGAGAGAAATAACCGTATATGAGTATCGAAAATTTTATTCCGAGTGCCAGACAGTGTCCTCGAAATCTGTATTTTCGGAGTATCTTGTCAATTACAACGAACGATTTTCGATTTCTTGTGAAACATACAAAAAGTATTTTGCAGAGACACTAACATACATGATTTTTTGTAACACGTTTTTGAAATACATCGAACTCCCGATCGACGAATTTGTTGGGTGTTCGATAGAACTCCTTGTCAACACTGGAGATTATATGACGAAGATGAAAACAAACATATCAAAGACATACATGAAGTTGTATAAAAAGAAGATATCTGATTTGGATCATGAGTATTTTTTTGGACACGCGCATCGTAAGAAATTAAGTCTAGATGACGAACAATTTCCACAATTTATTACGGAAATGAAAAATATAACAGACAAACAACTCGAAGAAATAAATACAATTTTCACAACTATTTTACTGAGAAATTGTGACGAATATGAAGAACGGAAATACATTGAATACTATAGGAACGAGGATACTCAATTGCAACCCGGCGTCATTGTAGCCGACGAATTGTATGAATCTTTGGAATATAAAGACGTAATTAAGGAGTGGGTATCAAATGAACTACAGCTCAAAAACAAAAGTATTATTTACGAAGTTTTGAAATATATTTACGAAAGGATCCCCGCACAATCCACCAGAGAATTAAAGTCCATTTTACCCGAGTTACAACAAGAGTTTTCCTTGTATTTTGGATCTGCGTAAAATTGTGTCTATCATGACCAGGAGGATAATTGTGAAAACAACATTGAAAACATATTTTGGCAAAACGGGTTCGTGTGTTTCTGCTATAGATTCCATATTTGTTGTGTTCGTAATAGTATCTTCGGACACCCTGTGACAAAAAGAATCCCACTTCCCGTTTTTACAAAATGTCTTATAACAAATATCGTCCATTTTCATCTTTGTGGTGTTGTTCGTCAAAACACCGGACGTTTTGCAAATCAGTCTGGAAACTGGTTCAGAGTATGGGCTATATGCTTCACACACATTGTTCGAATGCCAATTTCTTTTTTTTTTTTCAGCTATTATATTCTTCCGCACAGTAAGTGGTTGGTCCATAAAATCGATGTCGGGAACAAATGGCGTTGGTTCAATGTGCCCATGGATTTCTTTTGATCTGAACAGTTTCTGGATATTCGTCGGTGGAATATAAGTTGGTTGGTCTGAACTGGATCTTTCACACATAATGCCCCCCATGGAATTATTTGGGATATAATTTTCACCACATTTGTAAAAAGATATTCCCATTTTCTTTTCATTTATGTTGCTTTCATGGTAGCTACCGTTCGTCAACCATGACCCCGGTTCGTTCTCACAAGCCCCCAGAAACCTGTAGAATACTGGATACACCCATCCTCGAAACACGACACAGTCCCAAAACGACAAAAATATCGTAATTACGAAAGAACAAATCGCGCAAAATAAGAAAAGAAGACTTGTTAAAAACAACCAAACCGCTATGAAAGCGGGACGCAGTATCGTCCAGATCAAATTATACACACATAATGTCCAAAATATTGCCAGTTTTACCCAAATTAATAAAAAATCTCCAGGTGATTTGATTGCAGAGAATAAAAATATAAATAGCTTACCTACCAAAGGAAAAAATTTGAGTGCGGTCCATAACGCCTTAAGAATCTTCACAAAAAATTTGCCAATCGCTGTAAATGCTCGCACTACTTTTCGTATGAAGGAAAACATTATACTTATATTATTTATTTATTTCTTTCAGTTAGAAATAAGTTGTTTAATGATAATCCTATCATGTTTCTTTGGGACATTAACTTTAGGTTACCAAATCCGTATCTTCCAAGTCCGTCATTGTAAAAAAACAAAGAGTTCACTCAAAAAATCAAAAGAGTTCGCTCAAAAAATCAAAAGAGTTCGCACTTTTAAAAATATTAGGTTGACGGTAGATAATTGATTAATAAGTCTCTTTGGAATTTGCTATTTTTCCATCTTCCCTGTTTGTTGAAATAGTCACTTAATTCAAAATCGTGTACTTCTATTCCTAATGTTGTTTGTAAAGTGATACTTTTAGAGCCCTTCTCCGCGTATGAAGGTTTATACATTTTCTCAATTATATTCGATACAATTAATAAACTTGGAACAAATGTACCAAAACTCATAATTACTATTTGCTTGCTAATAATTGTTTCCCCCTCGTTGAGCACGTTTAGTCCCGTAGATTGTCGGAGAATCCTGCGACAATCAAACGTATGATTAACCGAAACGCGGTGATGCGAGTGGACAACCTCGTATCGGACGAGCGATTATACTTCGATTCGGTATTCTTCAAGATAAAAAAATTGATATTGAGCTGACTACTACATATACTACTCAAAATATGATTAGTTAATCATATCGTAATTAAATAATTCAAAATCCTTTTTATATTTATTATTAATAAAACTTATACTATCACTATTTAACATATGTTTATATGATTGAGAAGTATCTTTTCCACAATATTCATCAAATCCATACTTCGTCATGTCATTAGTTAGATTTTCACATCTCATAATTGTAATATTTGATGGAATTTTTTCTTCATCATCAATGAGAAACAAATATTGTGGGGTAGAATGATTATCATGCGCGTGTTTAAGATATTTAGTCTTTATGATTGAGTATATTTGAGCTTGAGTGTATTTTGAATCTCTTTTTAAGAATTTCAACCAATATAAGTCACTTATTATTCTATCATATGGATTTCGAACAATAGTTATAATTTTCATTTTATTGTCAAATGGTATGTTTAATAATTCTTTATATTTATACAATGTACGATAAACTTGATGATGTAAACTGATATTGCATAATTTACCAAACATCATTTGGTCTTTTTTATCTATTGTCTTTGACGGCTTACCAAACACAGTTTGTTTATATTGAAGTCCCATAAAATTTTCAACACTCGTCCCACCTGTCTTTGGTATGTGGATAAATAGTAAATTTGGTTGGGGATAATATGGCATTTTTTAATAAAAAAAAAGAAAATATTACTAATCTCTGTATTAAATTAATCCAAAAACAAACTCGTATTGGACGAGTCACTTTATTTGTGTTCGGAATTAAATTCCCGCAAACAATATGTATTGGAATTATGTCCATAATTTATGTATTCAATATTTTATTGTTTTTTGAAAGTATAATATGACAAATTAGTATCATCAGTCCTACAAATATACAGTTGAAATACAATTTCGAATACACGTGTCTTGGCGCACTACTTTCTAAATCGGCTGGTGCGTCATTACCTTCGAAACCAACGTCCAGTTTATGACAAAAATTGCCCCACTTACCATTTATACAGTATGATTTGTAGCAAATGTCGCGCAATGTTTGTGCGTGAGACGATTTTGAGCTCATATCCAACGATTTGCAGATCGATTGGGTTAAGGATGTATATTTTTTCATGTACACTTTACAAGAATCTGTGTATTCCATCGTGTTGATCAGATACTCGGACAATTCTCGCTTCTTTTCAGTATTTCCATTCTTGTACATATCTCGCGAAGGAATGAATTCTTTTCCAGAAAAAAGTTTAGTGTCTGGTTTGTTTTTGTGTAATCTGTATACAAGTGGTTCTGGACAAAATCGGGGCTCGTAGCTCGGTAAACGACTGCACATAAAACTATTGTTTTTATCGGGGGTGTAGTTGTCTCGACATCTTAGAGAATTACCTTCGTTTATGTTCCTTCTCTGGTATCCGTAGTTCTCGTACCATGAATTTGGTGAGTTCTCACTCGCCCCGAACATACGATAGTAAATCGGGTAAATCCATCCTCGAAAGATGACTGTGTCGAAAAGTAAACAAATAACAATAAATATACAATATAGCACAATGAGACAACATGTGAGAACAGTATGTAAAGCTAGTATAGCTGGTATAAAGACAAAGTTTCGGAATGCTATTTTCCAAAGGATGTAAAACACAAAAAGAAAACAAGCAAAGAATATCTGACCCAAAAACAGAATGAATTGGAAAGGATTTTCGATTGAATTAAACAGCATTGTAATCAATGAAATAACTATTCGAAAAATATCTATACAAAATTCCCCTATTTTGATTATACCTCCCATGATTTTTCCCAATAAGTCGAACATAATCCTGGTATATTAACTTTACGAATAATAAAAAAATCAATGTATTCTGTATATTCTTGAAAGTTGTACAGAATGTTGAGATTCAGCTGGCGGGACCCTGGACCCTCCGTCGGACAGGATGGGCACATATAACATGGTATATTCCGTCTATGGTATGTTGTATATTCCGTCTATGGTATATTATGTCTATTGTATATTGTACATTACGACCATGGAACACTTTCTGTATTTTCCGATATTATAACAAAGATTTTAAAATCATAGCCGGACTTAGAAGGTTGTCAATGGCGCGCGCTATTGGTTCGAACATTGTAGGTTCAAATCTACCCAAGGATTTCCATTGTTCTACAACGTTTTTGATAAGCAATATATCGAAAACAACTTTAAACTGTTTAGTATAAACTCGTTGTAGGTCTGGGAGAATCGGCCACCGGCTCCTGTTGTATCGAACAAGTCTGTAAAAATTCTTCTCATGATATGCAATAAAATCAAACAAAGTGATATATAACTCATTATATATCATCAATTTGTCGAATTTTTTCTTGTCATGGTCCAATACATAATTTAACGTAAAATCCATGACTGCGTCAATCGTGTCGTAGTTTGTATAAATATGCGTGAGATCAAGAACATTTTGATATTTACTAAGCAATAAATCTATATCTATGCTGTCAAACACGTTTGTCTGGACACCATTCACTTGCTTATATGTATTATAAAGATAGTGTTCAAATTGGAAATAGTATGACGTATTCATGGACTCAAAATCATCGTTCTCTAGGAGATCAAATACATTTTCGATTTCTTTGGCTTCCCTCAAAAGCGCGTCGTGGTCCAATCTATCCACGTTGTTTAATGTTGACGCATTGTCATTGGCGACGTTTTTCATTTCGTCCATAGAAAGATCCGTGTTCTCGACTAGTTTGGTATGGATTGTGTCGACAATTTCACGCAATCGTGTATTCATGTATTGTTTTGCGTCTTCGTTCTTGTCTACTGTAGAGTTCAACGATTTGTCGGACATTAAAATGTCCATATATTCCTTTGCCCCAGATGTTGGGTGGTTGATTTTAATTTCTTCGTATCTCTCCGACATACTTTTTTTCATAAATATTTGATACTTTTTAAATATCGTGTTTTCCAGTAGAGTCGTGTGATCCAAATGGACTGTATCCAAATAATTCATGATGAATTTATTGTCACAATATTCCGAAAATGAATCTTTGAAAGAAACAATATTTTCAACGCGTTCGAAAATATGATCTACGTGTTTTGTTTCGTGGTTTTTATATTTCTTGTATCTTTCAAAGCGCTGTGTGAGAAACTTTGCTATTTTTGTCGCAGTATATATATTTGTCCCCCCCCAAACATCGCCTAGTTCAAGCCCTTTTTGTTTTAGAGCAGCATCGATCTGGGCAAAGTTGTGCGCGACACCGTCATTCAACGTATTAAAATATATATCGTTGTTCAATTTAGAACCCCATTTGAATTGATTATTGACAAGATTGTTGTATCCTATTAACAGTTCTGTGAGTTTCGTTGTATACTCCAGATTATACTTATTAATGTTTATCATGATGGATGGTAATCCCCAACGCACTCTATATTTGTGAAAAAGTTTGAAATAAATAAATACACAAGCTAAGACTAATGCCAGATACATCATAATTTTTAATACGATTTGCAAAATAAGTGTAAATTGCGCTCTGCGCATCGAGGTCTCCATTGATGGTTCGATTTCTTCAAGGTGTTCAAAGAACATGTTGTGATATAATTAATTTACATGATATTATTTGTAAAGAAACTTATACCACAAATCACCACACCAAAAAAAATTAAAAAAACGAAAAAAAAAAAAAAAAGGTGTTGTTTATTAATTTACGCTTATTTACTTTGATTAAATCTCAGCAATCTTCATATTATATTATTTCTAATTAAAAAATGTCGTTGTTGAATAACATTATAGTCGACTATGGTGACACCGAGGGTTTTGCCATGTTTCCGAGTATCCTAACTAAAGGGATATATGCGACAGCGGAAACACCAGTTGAAGGAATTAGTCAAGATATATCACTTGAAATCGGCGCGAGTGGTAATATCAATTTTATGGTGAATGGTGGTTTTAATGCAAATACAACACACAATTTGGAGTTTAGATCGGTTGACGATATTCTTACAATCGAGGCGACTAACGACCAAATTATGGAATTACTCGCAGGGGATGACGAAAAAACGATACTACTTGGAGATCTAACGGTTAAGTCGACACCAACTTATCAATCTATAACGACTAAAATAAATACTAAACTATTTGTTTCGTCGAACAAAGAAATTATCCTTGATTCCAAGGTACAGGTTGTGAGTGATTTGAAAATTGGTGGAAACGTATTTTCAAAAGAACTGAATATCACACATGCGGATAGTGGTATCGATTATGGTTATGCGTTTAGAGTCGATGGTGTGTCGAAAGCGTTGGAGTTGGTTAAATATTCTTCAAACGCCACAGTTAACACATGTCAACTTGTTGCGACATTTGGACAAGGAGGCTATATCGACGACTCGTCAGACCGCGCTGTAAACGAATATGGATCGTCTTCGGGGTTATCAGCATCATCCGGTAATGGAACAGTTCAAACAGGTTCATACACTCCTACAACAACTACCGGTGGTATATTCGACCTGGAACATTTAAATGTATCTGACAGTATAACTACGTCTAATTTAACGATCACGGGTGATTTTGGAATATCATCATTCTTTTTCGAAGACCTTGGTGACAATGGACACATGTGGGACGGGCATGCTTCCAATCTATTTGGGATAAGTGAATACATAACGTCCTTGAATTTGGCTGTTAATGGTTCTGGTGTTGCGACGAGTGGGACTGTGTCTGGTGTCGGGGTGGTGTCGGGAGAGGGAGAGGTGTCCGGTAATCTTATCCCATCAATAGGTAACCTTTATGACCTTGGTAGTTCAGAAAGACCGTGGAAATCTTTATACGTTGGATCACAAACGATACACATTGGAACAAGTGTAACAATCGGAGAGGATATTTCTGGTGATATGACTGTTTCGGGTGGGTCGTTAAAGCCAGAAAATATCGTGTTCTCGGACGGATCGGCCATGGGATCGATGACTGATGTTATACTTACTGTTCAAAATACTACCAGTGAGAAATACGGCGATTTCGACACAATATCATATACGACATACATCAACGGAAACTTGAAAATAGTCCAGAATTTCGAGGGTTCGTATACATATGGCAACAACTCGTATGACGTCGCGTTATCTGGTGGGAATTGGAGCGTGTATAACTATGAATCTGATGTAATTGCAATCAAATACGACGGTTCAGGGGTAGACCTATCTGGTCAAGTGTCTTTTTCGGGAACAAAACCCAACAATGTGAGAATCGAATCATTATACGTTTACCAGAAAACTAAAACTATACTTTATGACAATTTACTTTTTTGTTCTACAGGGAATACCAATATTAATGAAACATTCTTTTTAAGAACAATGGACCCATTTTCACACGCGTTCAAGAACAAAGCTAAGATAGATTTTCATAATTTTACAAACGTGGAAAAACTCGAGACAGGTATGGTCGTAAATAATCAACAAATGTATTCAGACAAAGCCTTAACAAATGAATATATTGAAGTGAATAGACTTGATCCCACAGGTATTGGGAAACAAACAAGTAAAATTTTCACAATTCAATTTATGACATTCTTTCGCGCACCAATATATGATGATTATTTTTTGGACTCGTCCATTCATAAATATCTAGTACCCAGTTCAATGTCAGACCGTTTGAACAAAGTTTATGAATTGAACACGAATATTGATTCAGATACATATTATCTTACTTACCAATTAATAGAGTTAAATCCAAACTATGGACTATACCCAAGATTACAATTGCAAAAATGGGACAACTCTGTCAATCAAACGAACTTTAGTGATATTATTGTAGATGATAATGTTCATGGGTGGGGAACACTTGACGAAGTTTGGACCACGTTTAAAAATAAAGGGTGGTTATTAAAGCTGTTTGAACTCACATATATGTACATTGCGCATGGTGATGTCAACTTTCAAGATCAATACGAGACAGTGGACTCGAAAAACACGTTAATTAGCACTCTTAGATTCAGATTTAATAGATTGAGAAGCCAACACATCACATTTGTTAATGATACCAATGATACAAACGATATATACAATAATGTCATATGTTTTAAAAAATCAGCATTTGGAACATGGATCAATGACATATAGTCAAATTGGTCAGGTGTTCGGATTTATGGCCTCATATTTATATAATTTAGATGAATATGAATATTAATATGCATCTAAAATAGTAATTTAAATTATTTTAAATTTCAATATTATAGTTTTTCTATGACATACAATAAATGCCTTCCAAATATGAATGGAGCTTTCTTAATGGTTTGGATGACGTGTCACCGAACACTGACCTATTATTCAAAAAAATAAACCCTATCACCTACGAAGGTTCAAGTTATACTACTCAAAACAATACTGGTTACAAAATAAATGTTCATAACGACATTATTTACACAGATATTAGTTCCCTACATGCAAGCGACTCTTCATTCACAATTGAATTCACAATGTCGGAAGATTACGTCTCGACTGATAAAGAGATTAATTACCTCACATTCGGACATCATGTCCGGGGTAAATCAAATATTTGTATTACGGTTGGGAGACCAATTGATTCCAATTTTGTTGTCATAGGCACGATATCTGAAGATGAGTCTATCAAGTTCCCCTCGTTAATGTATACCTCAGGCACTATCGATACTATTTCGGGACAAAAATATACTTACACACTTGTATATAATCATATTGGTATCGGAAAAAATAAACTAAGACTTTTCAGGAAAATAACGGACCAAACAAGTGATACATTACTGATTTGCGAATCTCCGGAAGATGATTATACGACATTGAATAGTGCTAATATAGGTCTGAATATAATACACCAATCTGCAAGCGAGTATTCCATAGTGGATAGAAAGCTTTTCCTCGGGACATCTATGTGGACTGCTGGTTTGGGGTGGGATTCATATTTTGACGTCGCTGTTATTACCGTTTACGAATTAGTATTCAATTCACAATCAGTTATTGATCCAACGTTCACACGAACATCACTAGAGTACCCCAAAGACATAGTTATAACTAACACATCAAACTTCGATAGAAACCGAACGCGAATCGCACATGATAGAGATCAAATTAGTATACAATTTAATAGCACACGTGATGTTAATCCTGAAAACGTGTTTGTGATTATAGGTGAGGAAAGAATCAGTCCGAATCCAATAACCACTGGAACATCCGTTGCATACACCTTCGAGTTTACAGTTGCTAGTTATTTGCCAGAAAACAGTAGTATTATATCGTTTTATGTTGACTTTAACGGAACTTTTACTGAACTCATTGTGCCAGATATTCAAGACAATCTTTTTATACAGCATGGACGAATTAATACTGTTAATTACACCCTTAAATTCACAACATTGGAATACAGCGCTTTAATGCAAGATGCGGTTTCTCAACAAATTTTAATAGATTCTATAAAATTTGCTTTCAGAGAGGCGTCGTCGAGTAATCTTAGGGTCATAAATGTGGTTTTCACTTCAGGGTCTGTTATTGCGACAACAACGATTAACGTTGATGACGAAATAGCAGGAATTCAACTTATTGACGACACAAACTCGGCGATAGACAGTTTCAGGGAGACGTTATCGGAGTTCGGGCACATGGAAGTGAGTGAACCAATCACAGGATTTTTAGAAGCAGACTCGGGTATGGAAATAGATTATACTATCGAGAGTGTGACAGGTTCTACTGTCGTTCTGAAAATACAAAGTATAACAAACGAGTATTTACATTTGATGGGTATCCAGATATATAAAACACCAACAATATCATCGAGATTGAAAGTAGAATTTATTGCTGAAGCACAAGGGTCACCAGAGTCACCAGGGTTACAAATTAAAATAACCCCAACACAAACGTCACAAAATTCTCTACACACAATCGAAGGTCTAACTCCGCTCGATTCCGTATGGACAATTAGAGCGGTTCTAACAGACGAAGTAGACGAGACGACTGTGACGGCGATTCCGACAGCCAATGCACATATGTATGACGTATTTGTTGACAAAATACAAAATATAGAGACAGATTCACCAGAATTGTCTAACAGTTCCGTCGTGATAACTCATAATTCGGGTGACACATTCGTCAACATTTCTGATATAAATTCGAAAGATATACACAGTCAGTTCATGACGTATGCTGGTATGTTTGATTCAAATCAGCCGGTTACACAGGACGTGTTTATGGCGATGGTAGTAGATTTTTCCGCGAATTTGGAGGGTGCATTAATTAAATTTGAAGAAAATCATGCAGCAACCGAAAATTGGTTTCCCCTGAGTGGAAGGTTCGAAAAAGTAATAAAAAGTTACCGCGAATCGGATTATGAACTATATGAGGTAGATGACATAGAATATAATAGAGACTATTATGTGTTCGTGTTTTCTATTGATTCCAGTTTGAACCAAAATACAAACACCACATTTTTAGAGACACCGTTTGCAACAGTGCGTGTGAATAATAGGTACAACAACTACGATATGGGTTTACCGATCATTCCAGATTTGTTCTTACGTTCTACGTTTTCAGCTTCGGTCGGAGGTGATACAATTTCCGGTGATTATGTGGGTTATGACTTAAGTGGAAACAATAGTCACGTATATATAGAGGTTACCGCACCTGTAACAAACGAACCAGTTTTGAGTGACGGTTCTCTGGACGTGTCTTTGATAGACATACTGTATATAAATTACTTTGATGTATTTTCGACGAAATTTACATTCAGTATCGACTTCAGCGCAAAATTGTGGACAAATGCCATCACGCTACTGGGTTCAGATGATGATGCCGCATTTATCCAAGTAACTGAAACTACAGTACGTATTACCACGACGAACGATTTTTCTGTAACTTTCGATACGGATACCACAAAATTAGTCGATGTATGGTACAATCTTGTGGTAATGTATGACCTTGTCAACTTCCACGCATATATAGATGGTGTCAAGCTCGTTACGAGACCATCCAGTGGAACATATACCCCACAAGAGACGCGATTTGTCATAAAGCAACAAGACGTGTTCGTTAATAACATTCAGATATATACAAAATACGATACATCTATTGTGCAAAAAATCTTGACAAATTCTGAAAAAACTGTTGAATTAGGATACGACACACAAGGAACCGTTGTGTATAATTTGGGGAGTGGAAGAAACCCGACGTATGAGGTCAAACCAAAATATTCGACCGATGCAGCTGTCAACAAATTCGCTATGAATTTTGAAAAATCTGATAATTCTTATCTCACAATTCCGAATGATTTGGAGTATATGGACATGACCATATCTTCGTGGGTAAAAATAGATTCTTATCCCGAAAC
>TARA_B110000261_G_scaffold127679_1_pt1 | contig 20876 bp, 21 predicted proteins | sample TARA_B110000261 | Tara Oceans TARA_B110000261 (sample SAMEA4397705) | marine metagenome | biome: Polar Biome; feature: [DCM] deep chlorophyll maximum layer (ENVO:01000326); material: water (ENVO:00002006), including particulate matter (ENVO:01000060) such as... | depth 20 m | reverse complement strand
GTAAGCCATATCATCTCTTTTGCATAAAAATATATTTTTCTGTGTCTGAGATGTTTTAACAAAACACTAATTTTTCAACAATTTGATTTGTTATATCTAAATCAAAAAGCCACTTTTATCAAAATTCAGCGCATAAAAAAAGCCCCACAATTGTGAGGCTTTTAATTTTATCTAAAGAGATTATTATTCTCCTGTAACAACAGTAGTTACAGTAGCAGTAAATAATCCACCTTTTACAGTTTGATCAACAGTAGCGATTTTTGTAATCTTACCATTTTTCGCAGCTTTAATTGCTCCGGCATCAGCGTTTAATGGCGCTATTCCGAAAATAACTTTATAAGAAGCTTCTCCTGTTTTAGTCCCTACTTTGTTACTAGTAACCATAAGTGGAGAACTAACAGCACATGAAGTTAAAACAACACCTGCTAATACAATCATGCTTATTTTTGATATAATTCTTTTCATCTTAATTCTTTTTTAATTATTCACCTGAAACGATAAGTTCATATTTCTTGAATACGTAGTAATTTGTTACTTTGATATCAATAGCTCCTACAGTTTTAATTCCACCGTTTTCAACAGCTTCAACAATTCCGTATTTATTATTAAAACAAATTCCACTTGAAATAATTTGTCCAGCACCGCCACCAGCAGGTGCAGCCATTCCAAATAAACAAATATTAGCAGACTTTCCTGATTTCTCTCCTAATGCGTTATCAGTAACAGCTAAAGGTCTAGTCACAGAACATGAAGCAACACCTAGTGCTAAGGCTCCAATTAAAGTTATATTTTTTAGATTTTTCATAGTTCTCTTATTCTCCTGTTACTTCAGTTGTTATTGTAAAGAAAATGAAAAACGTTTTGTAAGTAAACGTTGCACTTCCTATTTCTTGAATATTTCCATTTTCAGCTGCCTTCTTGTAAGTATAGTTAGCGTCTTTCTGGAATGGTTTAGCTGTAGCTTTACCAGTTTTAGTTCCAATAGCATTATTGGTAACTTGAAGAACCTGATATTGACATGAAGCCAACAATCCTGAAACAGCGATAGCTGCAACAGCAAGTTTGATTTTTTTCATAATGAAAATACTTTTAGTTAGTTGAAACTAAAATAAATGTTTTTTTTATTATACCACTAATTATATAAATAAAAAAGCCACTCCAAGGAGTGGCTTTTGCCAAATATCATGTCATATTATAGAAATCAATCTACATTATCATGTAAGAAAGAGTTGTTTGAACGAATCTCAGGATTATTTTCTCCGTCATCTCCTAATGTGAAACGTGAAGCACTGCTCTCTGAAGAGTGCTGAAGATTATCCAATCTTACTTTTCTTCTGATGTAAGCAGGCTCATTTTCTAAATCTGTAATTCCAGAAGGTGACTTTAATTTATGCGTCAAATTATTTAACTGACTTAATCTTTCTTGTGATCTTCTTAATCTTTCTTCTGATTCCAATTCACTCGCAAAAGTTGAAGACTCTGGCGCCTTTTTAGGAGCCTCAAATCCTACAGGAGCTTTGTGTTCAGGTTCAGCTGGAATTTTGTTAAAAGTTGGCTCGAAAGGTTTTTCTTCTATAGATTCTGCAGCTTGGTTTTGCTCATCTTCTCTTTCGTTAAACGTTTCAGTACTTGTTTCCTCAACGTCAGAAGCTTCAAATTCGAAAGTAGGAGAATTATCTTCTTCTACTATTTTCTCTTCTTGCTCAACAGTAGCAGAAAAAGCTTCATCATAAAGATTATGTACAATTTTTGGAGTTTCAGATTCTGCAACTGGTGTTTCAACTACAGAAACTGGAGCCTTAACTTCCCAACCAGAAGGTAAAGTCTCTTCCTGTTTCTTTTCTACTGCAGGAACATTTAATTCCATTCTCGTTTGCTCAACTTGAGGAGTTTCTGCAGACTTTAATTGCGGTTCCATAGGATTAACAGCATCTGATTTAAGGCTATTAACAGCCTGTGGAGCTGGATCAGTTTCTTTTAAACTATGAACTACTTTATCCTTTCTCTTTTCAGATTGAATACCACCAATTGATTTATTCGCTTCAAAACCAGTAGCGATTAAAGTGATAGAGATACTATCCCCTAATTCCTCGTCTATTCCTGTCCCCCAAATGATGTCTGCAGATAATCCTGCTTCATCTTGAATATAATCAGTTATTTGAGAAATCTCATCCATCATAACTTCACTGTTACCTGAAGTAATATTTAATAGAATGTAATTCGCTCCTTCTATATTATTATCATTTAATAATGGAGACTCTAAAGCTTCTTGGGCCGCTTTAATAGCTCTGTTTTCACCAGATGCTAAAGACGATCCCATAATTGCAACGCCACTATTAGTCATTACAGTTCTAACATCTTCAAAATCCACGTTAATGTATCCTGTTCTTGTTATAATTTCAGCAATCCCTTTAGATGCTTCAGTTAAAATATCGTCTGCTTTACTAAATGCATCCGATAAGGAAAGGTTTCCGTAAATCTCTCTTAATTTATCATTACAGATAATTACACAAGTATCAACCGCATCACGTAATTCTTCTAAACCTCCATCAGCTTGGTTTGATCTTTTTCTTCCTTCAAATCCAAACGGATATGTTACGATAGCAACTGTAAGAATACCCAACTCTTTTGCTATTCTAGCAATGATTGGAGCTGCACCTGTACCGGTTCCACCACCCATTCCTGCTGTAATAAAAAGCATCTTAGTATCCTTTTCAAGGATTTCTCTAATTTCATCAATATTCTCTAAAGCAGCGTTTTTACCTACTTCCGCTAATGATCCTGCTCCTCTTCCAGCAGTAAGGTTTAAACCTAACTGAATTTTATTGGGAACTGGACTCATTTCTAAAGATTGTTCATCAGTGTTACAAATAAAGAAATCTACTCCTTTGATTCCTTGTTTGTACATGTGGTTTACCGCATTGGACCCACCACCTCCTACACCAAATACCTTGATGATAGACTTTTCCTCTTTTTCTAAATCAAATTGCATCATAACATTTATTGGCTTAAAAATTTCTAATTTTATTCTGTATCATCCTCAAAAAACTCTCTCGACTTCTTTAATATTGCATCAAAGAAATTTCCTTCTTTTTTAGTTGAATGTCCTTTTACTTTGTTCACTTGATTATTTTGCTGTTTTGCAGCTTTTTCTAATCCCTTAATTACTAAGCCTACCCCAGTTGCGTAAACCGGAGACGTAATACCTTCGGCATTCCCGCTTGCTAAATGTTCGTTTGGATAACCAATTCTTGTATCCATTCCGCTCATATACTCCACCAATTGTGGAATATGCTTTAATTGAGATCCACCACCAGTGATAACTATCCCTCCAATTAATTTCTTCTCAAATCCTGAGTTCTTAATTTCGAAATAAACATTCTCAACAATCTCCTCCATTCTTGCTTGAATGATATGTGCTAAGTTTTTAACCGAAATCTCTTTAGGAGCTCTTCCTCTTAAACCAGGAATACTAACTATTTCATTTTCTTGATTTTCGTTGGCTAAAGCAGATCCAAACTTCACTTTTAACAGTTCAGCTTGCGATTTGATAATTGTACAACCTTCTTTTATATCCTCAGTAACGATGTTTCCTCCAAAAGGAATAACAGCGGTATGTCTAATTATCTGATCTTGAAAAATAGCAATGTCAGTAGTTCCACCACCAACATCAACCAAAGCAATTCCTGCTTCTTTTTCCTCACTACTTAACACGGCTTCGGAAGAAGCTAGTGGCTCAAGGATTAATTCAGCTACTTTTAATCCTGCTTTTTCAACACATTTGTAAATGTTTTTAGCGGCGGTAACCTGTCCTGTTATTATGTGAAAATTCGCTTCTAAACGAACTCCGGCCATTCCTATTGGATCTTTTATTCCCTGTTCATTATCTACAATATATTCTTGAGGTAATACGTGAATGATTTCTTCACCTGGTAATGTTACCAGCTTATACATATCATCGATTAAACTATCGATATCTACTTGAGAAATTTCCTCTTCATAAGTATGACGAATCTTTTCACCTCGATGCTGTAAACTTTTAATATGCTGACCAGCGATACCCACATTAACAACCCGAATATCAACACCCGATTGAGCTTCGGCTTCAGTTACTGCAGTTCTAATACTGTCTACGGTTTTATCGATGTTTGAAACAACACCACGAGTAACTCCTACAGACTCCGATTTTCCCATTCCAAGGATTTCGATTTTCCCGTATTCATTTCTTCGTCCCACCATGCAAACAATTTTGGTAGTACCTATATCCAATCCAACAACTATATCTGAATTACTCATCTTACCACTGTAATATTATTTGCAAACTATTTGCTTATTAAACTTTACGTTCACTTCTTTGTACTTATTCCAACCCATTTTAGGTGCAATATCTTTGTAATACCTTTTAATCTTGTTTAGCTTTTCTTCGTAATTGGTTAACTCTCCAAATAAAAATTCCTGATTCCCTAAAAGTGGAATAAGAATAGCATCCCCTTCATTATTGATGTAAACCTGGCCAATTAACGATTTCCAAAAGGGGTCTTTATTTACATACTTTGCAAAATCGTAAACATCGTTTACTAATTTTTGATGCGTTGATAAATCAACATGAACAGCCGAATCTACCAAATACCTATTGTACATATTTAAATAACCGGATACCGTTAAAACACGTGGTGAATACTTGGATACCCAAGGCATAACCTTACCTGTTTCATCAATATAAAAACCCGATGTTGAATCAGGTTTAAATCGAGCAATTACTTTTTTAAGCTTAACATTTAAATGAACGTCTCCATTGTGTTTCACATATACCTCTGCACTTTTCACTGAAGTCTCCCTACTTATCAGGTTTTCAACTTCATTCAACTGCAAATTCCCTATCGGTTTTCCGATTAAGGTGTCAAGTCTAGTATATACTAAATTGAGAATATCTTTTTTATCCATGAAAGGATCCCCTTCAGTGGCATTAATATTCACATTAACAGCATTAACTATTTTTTTGTCTTGCTCGTTTTTTGCAAACGAAACTAAAACAAACAAGGCTATTAGCAGTAAAAAACCGCCTATTTTCTTTAGTCCTTCTTTCACACCAAATAGCCCTACAGCCTTATTTTAAAAGGTATTTCTTTATGTTTTCAACTTCAGCACCGATATCTCCGGCACCTATGCTTAAAACTACGTAAGAATCTGATTGCTTTATACGGGGTTCTAACTCTTTTTTTGAACAAAGCATTTTTGAATTCATGTTAATTAAATCCAAAAGCATCTGAGAATTCACCCCTGAAATAGGTAATTCTCTTGCTGGATAAATATCCAAAAGTAGCAATTCATCGAGCTCTTCTAAACTCCTTGCAAATTCATTCGCAAAATCTTGAGTTCGGCTAAATAAATGCGGTTGAAAAATACCCAATATTTTTTTACCTGGAAACATTTTACGAACCGATGCTACCAATTTATTAATCTCTTCAGGATGATGCGCATAATCATCTATATAAACAATACGATCAGATTTAATATGAACATCAAATCTTCTATCTACTCCACCATAATTCAATAATGCATCCTTTAATAACGTGGGGTTTATTCCTTTTTGAATTCCTACTGCAAATGCAACTAAACTATTTTCCATGTTGTGAATACCAGGTAATCCTATTTTCACATCATTCAATATATTTCCTTCCCACTTGAAATCGGCAATAAACTCAGCATTTTCAACTCGAAAGTTGTCAGCAAAAAAATCAGCTGAATCGTCTTCTATAGAATATGTTTTATAGCCACTCCCCAAAACAGACGTTAACGAGTGATGAATAATTCCAACACCACCTTTCACTAAATTTTCCTCTAAGTATTTTTTAAAGGTTTTTTCCATTTCCTCCTTTGTCCCATAAATATCTAAGTGATCAGGGTCGATGGCCGAAATGGTCGCAATTTCAGGTTTTAAATGTAAAAATGACCGATCATATTCATCTGCTTCAATCACCGTTATTTCACTATTAGCATCATGATAATAGTTACTTTGTAAATCTTTCGAAATACCACCCAAAAACGCTGTAAATGGAACTTGACAAAATTTAAAAAGATGAGCAATCATACTCGAAATGGTGGTTTTACCATGTGTTCCGGCAACTCCAATACTTTTGTTTGATTCCGTTATTCTTCCTAAAACCTGAGCTCTTTTTAAAATTTCAAAACCATTATCCTTAAAAAAACGCCATTCTGAATGATCTTTCGGAATGGCTGGAGTAATAATAACTAATGTATCTTCTACCTTTTTAAATACTTCATTAACCTTATTCAAATCGTCTTCATAATGGATATCAACACCTTCTTCCAGCAACTTTTGGGTTAAAACTGTTTCTGTTTTATCGTAACCTCCAACCTTAAAACCTTTAGCTTGGAAATAACGCGCTAAAGCACTCATTCCTATTCCTCCAACTCCAATAAAGTATATGTTTTTTTTATTTGTCACTTCTTAATAGCTTTTCAACTTCAACCATAATTAATGCTGATGCGTTTTCGATCCTTAACTTCTCAATATTACGTTTTAAGCTTTCACGCTTAACTTCGTCAGAGAGTAAATTATGTACTTCAATAAAAAGCTTTTCTTTTACCTCTGAATCTCTTAATAAAATACCTGCATTGTTATTCACCAACGCCATCGCATTAGCTGTTTGATGGTCTTCTGCTGCATGCGGAAATGGCACCAGAATACAGGGCTTACCTACTAAACTTAATTCGGTTACTGACATTGCTCCTGATCTTGAAATCACAACATCAGCAGCTGCGTAAGCTAAATCCATATCATAAATAAACTCATGAGCTTGCAACAAATCACTCCCTATTGCCTTTATTCTAGATTGAGATTCTTTTTTATAAAACTTCCCCGTTTGCCATAACAATTGATAACCATTTTCAGCAAACTGTTCCAAAGACGCGTCTAAAGCATGATTAATACTTCTCGCTCCTTGACTACCTCCTATAGACAGTACAATTGGTTTATTCCCATCTAACTTATATTGCTCAATGGCACGGGCTTTTTTACCTGCTAATTTTAAAATTTCTTGACGAACTGGATTTCCCGTTATCACCAAATTTTTGGCTTTTGGAAAAAACTTTTGCATTCCTTGAAATGCTACGCAAACAGTATTTACGCTTTTTCCTAATAACTTATTTGTAATCCCTGGATATGAATTGGACTCATGAATTAAAGTAGGTACTTTTTGCCAAGCTGCTGCTTGTAATAAAGGCCCACTTGCAAAACCTCCAACTCCTATACAGACATCAGGCTTGAATCTTTTTATGATTTTTCGTGCGTTCCATAGGCTCGAAATCAACTTAAAGGGGAATGAAAGATTAGCGAATGTAAGCTTTCTCTGAATTCCACTAATCCACAAACCTTCAATAGGATAACCAGCTTTAGGAACTTTTTCCATCTCCATTTTACCTTTTGCGCCAACAAAAAGGATTTCTGCATCTGGATACTTTAATTTTATTGAATTAGCGATAGCTACAGCAGGGAAAATATGGCCTCCCGTACCTCCACCACTTACGATTACTTTAGGCGATTTCTTCATTTTTAGAACTACTTGTTTCACGACTAACACTCAAAATAATTCCAATTGATATTGCAGTAAACCAAAGAGATGTCCCCCCCATACTTACCATTGGTAATGGTTGCCCAGTTACTGGAAATAATCCAACTGCAACAGCCATATTACTAAAGGCCTGTAAAACTAGTCCAGATGATAAACCTATAACCAATAAAGTTGAAAAAAGTTTAGTACATTTTCTGGCTATTTTAATACTCCTGAAAAATAAGACCAAATACATTACAATGGTAAATACACCTCCAACCAAACCATAATTCCTCAAGATTGTAGCGTAAATAAAATCCGATGCTGCCTGTGGTGGCTGACCGTAATTACCAGGTAATATATCAAACCATAATCCAATTGCACCACCATCATATATTGACGCTTGCGCCAAGTTTTTTTGATAATTACCTTCATGAGCTGCATCGCCAAATGCGAGTAATCTATTTACCCAAGTTAGCAAACGTTGTAAACCTTCCGGAAAAAGTAATATTAATAGGGTAAATAACAAAACAATTAAACCTGATATAATTGCAAAATGCTTGATTTTAACTCCTCCAAAGAACATCATAATAAAACAACCTCCCATGATAAGAGCTGCTGTACTAAAGTCACTTTTTAAGATTAACCCACAGATTATTACAACTGGGAAAAAAAGGTGTTTTAAAACCTCTTTGAAATCATCTAGCTTTCCTTGTTTTCGACTAAGAACTCGAGCTAAATAAATAGTAACTGCTAATTTTGCAAAATCAGAAGACTGAAAACTTAATCCGATAATTGGAATTTTGATCCACCTTTCAGCTGAATCAACACTATGTCCGGCTAACATAGTATATAATAAAAGAGGTACGGTGATTACCATTAATATTAACGACAATCTAGAGAGATATCCGTGTTTTATTTTAGACACATGATAAGCAATGACAAAGGCACCTAATAATATTATTGCGTGTTTAATCACGAAATAAAAGAAATTACCTCCCCTCAATTGTGCTAACTGATCGGTTCCAACATATACAATTGGAATAGACATTAAAGCAAGAGAAATTATGACACCCCAAATGACTTTATCGCCATATATTTTGTTGTAAATTCCCTGCATTGTTTTTTACAATGATCCTTCCTTAATTTTCTTAACCACCCACACCGCACTAAAAATAAAAAACAATACGATACTAGATAAAATAATAGAAGCCAAGTGTCTAACTTCGGTACTATTATCAGGCTTTTGTCCGTCCATTATTAACAATTTTAGATTATTATAAGCTTCTAACAGCTCCTTTGAAAGTGTTACCTCTTTCTTCTAAATTTTCAAACATATTAAAACTTGCAGAAGCAGGAGATAATAAAACTGTTTCACCTTTCTGAGCAATATAATAAGCCATTTGAACAGCTTCTTCCATTGATCCAGCGTCAACAATCATATCAACTTTTTCTAAAAAGTTTTCGAATATTTTAGATTTGTTTGTCCCAATATAAACAATTGCTCTTACTTTTTGTTTTGCTAATTCTTGCAAAGAAGAGTAATCAACAGTTTTGTCAACACCACCAACAATCCATATCGTTTCACGTTGCATCCTTTCTAAGGCATACCATGTTGAATTCACGTTAGTCGCTTTTGAGTCATTGATGTACTCAATACCGTGTACATTTGCTACAAACTCTAACCTGTGTTCAACATTTTCGAAGTCGCTAAACTTCTCTCTTAGGCTCTCCTTTCGTAAGTTACCAATGTTTTTCTTTAAATTCTCAGCCATCGTGTCACCGATGGTCAACTTGTCTTGAAACTCAAAATTTCCCTTTGTCATGGCTATTATAGATTTACTTTGTCAGTTTGGTTATCGCTTGTTTAAATTTTAGTCCTCTATCTTCATAGTTTTTAAACAAATCAAAACTCGCACATGCTGGAGACAGTAGTACTGTAAAGCCTTTACCTGCCATCGCAGAAGCTTTTTTCACCGCCTCATCAGCGTTTTTTGCGTTTTCAATTCGTTTAACAAATCCTCCAAAAGTTGCATGCAACTTTTGGTTATCCTTGCCTAAGCAAATCATACCATGCACTTTAGAAATTACTAAGGGGATAAGTTGGGAATAATCATTCCCCTTATCAACACCACCAGCAATCCAAATAACATTGTCTTCAATACTATCCAATGCATAAAACGTACTATCAACATTAGTAGCTTTAGAATCATTGATATATTCAACGTCGTTAAGAACAACTACCCGTTCCATTCTGTGTTCAATAGGTTGAAAAGTCTCCACAGCAGTTAAGATTTGACTTTCCTGTATACCTAAAACACTTGCAGCGGTAACAGATGCCATAATATTATACGAATTATGCTTCCCTTTTAAGGATGTGCTATCAACAGATATCCGCAAAGGATTGTTAATATCTATTAATATCTCACTATCTTTTACCCTAGCAAACTCACTACCTAACTCATTGATTGAGAATGAGTAAGAACTACTCGGTAAGGTTACACGAGGGAGTCTATTAACAATGTTTTCATCATCATTACTGTAGATAAATACAGTATTTTCGTCGATGTTTTTAATGATTTGAAATTTAGAATCGATGTATTTATCTAAACTGTATTCATATCTGTCCAAATGATCTGGAGTGATATTCAACAAAATACTTACATCTAATTTTAAACTTTCAATACCATCTAATTGAAAACTACTAAGCTCCAAAACATAATAATCGTAGTCACATTTTGCCACCTGAAGCGCGAAACTGTCGCCAATGTTACCTCCAACTCCAACGTTCAATCCTGCATTTTTTAAAATGTGGTAAAGAAGTGAAGTTGTAGTTGTTTTTCCATTGCTTCCTGTAATTCCAATAAGCTTTGCCTTTGTAAACCAGCTTGCAAATTCGATTTCAGAAATAACAGTAATCCCTTTTTCCTTTAACTCAACTACTAAAAGAGTAGAGTCTGGAATACCGGGACTTTTAACAACAACATCAGCATTTAGTATTTGCTCTTTGGTATGTTTTGTTTCCTCGAAGAGGATATTTTCTTTTAAAAGAACGTCTTTATATTTTTGTGCAATTGTTCCAAAATCAGAAACAAACACATCATAATCTTTTACTTTTCCAAGTACAGCAGCACCAACGCCACTTTCACCCGAACCAAGCACCACTAACCTTTTATATTGCTTTAAGCCAGTCATTTAGTACTATCTCAATTTTAAAGTTGCAATTGCAAAAATGGCCAACAAGATTCCGATAATCCAGAATCTACTTACAATCTTAGCTTCTGCATATCCACTCTTTTGATAGTGATGGTGTAGAGGCGCCATTTTAAAAATTCGTTTTCCTTCACCTAGTTTCCTTTTGGTGTATTTGAAATATCCTACTTGAATAATAACACTTAAATTTTCGACTAAAAAGATTCCACAGATGATAGGAATCATTAATTCTTTTCGGATAGCTATAGCAAACGTGGCAATAATACCTCCTAATGCTAAACTTCCTGTGTCTCCCATGAAAACCTGAGCTGGGTAAGCATTGTACCATAAAAAACCAATACAAGCACCTACAAACGCCCCCATGAATATTACCAATTCACCGGATTCAGGTATGTACATGATGTTTAAGTAATCGGCAAAAAATGCATTTCCAGAAACATAAGCTAAGATTCCTAGAGTAACTCCAATTATAGCCGAAGTTCCGGTAGCTAATCCATCAATCCCATCGGTTAAATTGGCTCCATTTGAAACTGCTGCGATAATGATTATTACTACAGGAATAAAAACTAACCAACCCCATTTTGCTGCATCTAATCCAAACCACTCCACTGCATCGCCGTAGTTGAGCTCATTATTTTTAAAGAAAGGAATAGTCGTCGTTAATGTTTTACTTTCCTTCCATTCGGTTTCTTTTACAAAATTCCCGTTTTCTGTTTTTACAAAAGTGGTGTTTACTTCTTCCGATATTTTAACATCATTACTTAGGAAAAGAGTTGCCCCTACGATAATGCCTATTCCAACCTGACCAACAATTTTAGACTTCCCAGCTAGTCCTTCTTTGTTCTTTTTAAATACTTTAATATAATCGTCTACAAATCCAATAAGACCTAACCAAACTGTTGATAATAATAACATTATAATATAAATGTTATCCAATTTGGCAAACAATAAAGTTGGAATTAAAATAGCTGCTAAGATTAATAAACCACCCATTGTAGGTGTTCCTGATTTTTCTAACTGACCATCTAAACCAAGATCACGAACTGTTTCACCAACTTGTAACCGGTGCAACATTTTAATAATTCGTTTCCCTAAAATCATTGATATAATCAACGATACAATAAACGCAAAAGCTGCTCTAGTTGTAATAAACTGGAAAGCTCCCGCACCAGGGAAATTTAATTCGTTTAAATAGTTAAATAAGTAATACAACATTATTTCTCAAGTATTTTGAATGAATCTTCTAACATCTCTAAATCATCAAAAGGATGTTTTACACCACTAATTTCTTGATACTTTTCATGTCCTTTTCCTGCAACTATTATAATATCACCAGGTTTAGCTAAAACGCAAGCCGTTTTTATAGCTTCTCCTCTGTCGGTAATTGCTAACATCTTCCCTAATTCAACAGGATCTAATCCCATTTTCATTTCATTAATAATCGCTTCTGGATTTTCTGATCTTGGATTATCGGAGGTAACAATTACACGATCACTTAAATTTGCTGCTATTCTAGCCATTAATGGTCGTTTTGCGGTATCTCTATCTCCACCACAACCAACAACTGTTATCAACTCTTCGTTTCCTGATCGTATATCTTTAATGGTATTTAAAACCTTTTTTAAGGCATCTGGAGTATGTGCGTAGTCAATAATTGCAACGATTCCAACTTTTGATTTGAAATGCTGGAATCTTCCTTCAACTGCAGGCAAGCTACTTAAAGAGGTTAAAACCTCAATTTTATCTTCTCCTAATTCAACAGCTGTAGCGTAAACTGACAATAAATTATATGCATTGAATGAACCTACTAGCCTAGTCCAAACATCCTGACCATCAATACTTAATTGTAATCCTTCAAAAGAATTCTCTACTAATCTACATTTATAATCAGCCATTGCTTTTAATCCGTACTTTTTCACCTCAGCTTTCGTATTTAAAACCATGGTATTTCCGTGACGCTCATCTGCGTTGGTAATCGCTTTTGTAAATGAAGGAAGATCATCGAAAAATTTCTTTTTCGCTTTAATGTATTCATCAAACGTATTGTGATAATCTAAATGATCATGTGTAATATTTGTAAATAAAGCTAAATCGAAAGCTAAGCCTGCAATTCGGTTTTGATGAATTGCATGAGAACTCACTTCCATGAAGCAATAATTACAACCTTTCGCCACCATTTCTGCCAACAATTCGTTTATTGCTATAGCATCTGGTGTTGTATGTGTAGATGGAATAGTTTCTCCTAAAATTCTATTTTTAACAGTTGATAATAAACCTACTTTTTTTCCTAAACCTCTAAATAATAAGTATAATAAAGTAGCTGTAGTTGTTTTACCATTAGTACCCGTTATTCCTATAAGTTTTAGGTTTTCTGAAGGATTATCGTAAAAATTTGCTGCAATTATACCCAAAGCTTTTGATGAACTGGTTACTTTCACATAAGTCATGCGTTCCAAAATTTCATCTGGAAATTCCTCACAAATAATAGCAACCGCACCTTCTTCAATTGTTTTATCAATAAAAGTATGCCCGTCAACAGTTGTTCCTCGTGTAGCTATAAATAAGCTATCACGAATGACTTTGCGAGAATCAAAACAAATAGAGGTAATCGCTAAGTTGATATTCCCCTTAACTTCCTCAATTCCTGTTTTATATAATAATTCAGATAGTAATTTCATTACCCAAGTATTATTTCGATTTGTTTTCCTATAATTATCTTAGATCCTGGCGCTAGACTTTGCTTTCTAACTTTTCCTTTCCCCACTACTTTCACTGTTAAACCTTTTTGTTCCAATAAATACAATGCATCCTTAACTGTTAAGCCTTTTACATTTGGAACCTTATCAGTAGTTATTTTAATTTTTTTGATTTTTAATTTATTTGATTTCACTTGAGCTTTAACATACTCTTGTCCACCTCTCGAATCGGTTTCGATAGACAATTCCTTAGCAATAATTAGATATTCGTTTTCTAGTCCGTTTTTTAAATCAATATTAACCTTCACGTTTTTAGCTAAAAGCTCTGTTCTTAATTCCTTATCTAAAGCATATACTCTATCTGAAATCTTTCTAAAAACAGGCGCAGCAGTACTTCCTCCGTAAAATCCATTTTGACGCGGATTTGTAATTACCACAATACATGTATATCTAGGGTTATCCGCAGGGAAATAACCGGCGAAAGAACTTCTATATTCCACTTTACTTTTCCCGTTTTTAGCGTAATTTATTTTTGCAGTCCCTGTCTTTCCTGCAACTTCGTAAAGCGAACCTCTAAAAGGTTTTTTTGCTGTCCCTCTGATAACTACTCCTTTTAATAGTTCTTGTAATTTTTTAACTGTTGCTTCTGAACAAATTGAAGACTTAATAATTTGAGGTTGAAATTCTGTTACCTCTTTATTTGCGTTAATGATTTTCTCTATGAAAATTGGTTTAACTAACTGACCGTCATTTGCTACTGCATTATAATACGCTAGCATTTGAAGCGGTGTAAACTGTGTTTCATAGCCATGACACGTCCAAGCAAGCGTTGTACCATACCAATCTTTATCAGAAGGAGATTTTATCTTCGGAGCATTCTCGCCTATTATATCAACGTTTAGTTTATCCTGTAGTCCAAAACTGTATAATCGTTCAATAAACTCACCTGGATTTTGTTTATAATATTCTTCAACTAATTTTACTGTTCCAACATTAGATGACTTTTCGAAAATCTCACGGACAGACAATGTTGTGTTTTTAGGGTAATAATGAGAATCTCTCACCTTTCGATCATAAATTTTATAAATACCATGACCTATTGAAATATTCTTTTTATCCAAATCAATTTGCTCTTTTTCAAGAACAGCCATAAAACTCGCTAGTTTAATTGTAGACCCTGGTTCCTCAGAATCAGCGACAGCGTAATTTCTAGACTCAAAAAACTCTCCGGTTGCTGTATCAATTGATAAATTTGCTATTGCTCTGATTTTACCAGTTGCAACTTCCATAACGACAGCACAACCATGATCAGCTTTATTGAAGAATAATTGATCTTTCAACGCATTTTCAGCAACTTCTTGAATATTAATATCGATTGTTGAATAAACATCAGCACCATCAATCGGGTCCTTAGTATTATCGTTGTTTACAGGAATCCAAACGCCTGGTTTTCTTTTCTGTAACTGAGTCCCATTCGTACCGCTTAAATAGGAATCATAAGCACCTTCTAATCCAAATGGCGCTCTACTTCCAATTGTACGCGCTGCTAAAACTCCAAAAGGCTTTTTTCTTTGCGTAAACTTACTATATGCTAATCCAGACTTCAATCGTCCTTGATTGATAAAAGGCAACGTCTTTAATCGTTGAAAATCTGGATAATTTAATGCTCTACTTAATTGATACCATCTTACCTTATCCTTAAACGCTTGAGTAATTCCTCTATAATATTCTTTACTTGTTCTTCTTCCAATAAGAACGGCAAGAGAATCTGCTAAATCAGAAATATGTCTGTTTAAAGTATCTTCATTAATCGCAGAAGAAGTCAAATCTAAACCAACATTATAATAGGTTAATGATGTAGCCAATAAACTACCATCTTTAGCATATAAGTCACCTCTCTTCGCAGGGAATGTTCTGTTTTTAACTGACGTGGTTTTAACAGCCGCAATAACCTCATCTCCTTTAAAGAATTGGATATTGATTGCTGCACCAATAATCAAAAGACTAAATGCTACAAGAACAAAAAAGAATAGGTATACTCTTTTTAATATGTTCGAATTTGATTCCACTAACTAATACCCTTATTTACTTTTATTAATATTCTCTTTTAACTGAAAAGGAGGTTTTTTACTTTCTTTTAAACCTAACTTCTCAACTCTCTTAACAACTTCGTTTCGTTGACCTTTTAAACTAACTTGGGTTTTCGTAATAACGAATTCATTGTTCTGATCATTAATCTCATTTTTTACACCTTCCATCTCCCTAACAGTCTCTTCCAAATAATAAGAGTTCGTGATATAAAGGAATCCCATCCCCGTTAAAAAAAGCACAAATGGAAGATTTTTGAAAAACAACTTTTCATTTAATCCAAACCACTTTTTTATTTTTAATTTATCTTTCAATCTTATTTAAACTTTAGCTGCAATTCTCAGCTTAGCACTTCTTGCTCTGTTATTAATTTCAACTTCTTCTTCAGATGGGACAAGTGGTTTTCTTGTGATTACTTTTAAAGGAGATAATGGATTACCAAATAAATCCTTTTCTTCTTTTCCTTCGAAATTCCCTGAACGCATAAAATTCTTCACCAAGCGATCTTCGATTGAATGATATGCAATAACAACCAATTTCCCTCCTGGCTTTAACATTGTAATGCACTGGTTAAGCATATCTTTTAAAACCTGCATTTCATTATTAACCTCAATTCGTAAGGCTTGGAATGCTTGCGCTAAAAACTTATTGTGTTTGTTAGGAGGTGCCATTTTTCGTAGAACAGTAACCAAACTAGCTGTCGTTTTTAATGGAGCTTCATCGTTTGCTTCTTTAATTCTTCGGGCAATTCTCCCAGCTCCTTTTAAATCAGAATAAGATCTAAACATTGCGGCTAATTCTTCCCAACTATATTCTGTAATAATATCTGCTGCGGTTTTTTTGATTCCTTTCCCCATTCTCATGTCCAACGGGCCATCAAAACGAATTGAGAAACCTCTTTCTTCTGCATCAAACTGATGAGAGGACACACCTAAGTCTGCTAGAATCCCATCTACTTCCCTAACACGATATAACTTTAATGAGTTTTCTAAATCTGAAAAATTAGAGTGAATTAACGTTAAACGATCATCCTCTAATTCGTTCTCTAATGCATCTTCATCTTGATCAAAAGCATAAAGTGCACAATTTTCACTCCTACTAAGAATCTCTTTAGAATGACCTCCGCCTCCGTAAGTAACATCAACATAAACGCCACCATCGGTAACATTTAGTGCGTCAACACTTTCTTTTAATAAAACAGATAAATGGTATTGCATTCTTATTCTTCTCCAAGGTTTACATCACCCATAACATCCTCTGCTAATCCAGCAAAATCATCATCGGTCATTTCCAACTCAGCATCGTAAGACTTCTTATCCCAAATCTCTATTTTGTTTCCATATGCAAAAAGGATTAATTCCTTTTGAACTCCGGCATACTCCAATAGATTTTTAGGAAGATTAATCCTTCCAACGCTGTCTAACTCTAGTTGTGTTGCACCACTGATGAACTTACGGGCGAAAACCCTGTTCTTCTTAACAAACTGGTTTAAACTGGAAACCTTTTCAGATACTGCTTCCCAATCGTGTTTTTGATACAACTCCAAACAATTTTCAATACCTCGCTTAACAAACAACTTCCCTTCGGCAGCTGCGGAGAATTGCTTACGCAGTCCCGACGGCACCAAAAGGCGGCCCTTCGCGTCTACTTTGCATTCATATTCTCCAATTAAATTCGTCATTGTCTTTTATTCGAGCGTAAAAATAAGAGATTTCCCCCACTTCTTACCACCTTTTACCACTTTGTTAATAACTTTAGAACAGAGTGAAGTTAATAAGATTTTAACAAACAATAAAATCCCTTACAAACAAAGCTTAATAGGCTGATTATAGAAAAGTGGGAAATGGTGGGAATAATTTTCACCTATAGTAACTAACAATTAAACAAATGGGTTTAGAGGTGAAACATATTTAAGAAATACAATTAGGAAGCTGTTTGATATTAAAGAGAAAGCCTTCCTTTTTTCTGTGTTTAACGACCAAATAAATGCTCATTTTGAAACTAAGCTCATATTTTCATCATCAACCTTGAACCTCAATTGCGTTTTTACTATATTTACATTTGGTTTTCACATCAGAATTATGAGTCACGTTATAAAAGAACAAGGAAAGTTTAAATATTTAGAAGAAGGAGAAGGAGAAGTAATTGTAATATTACATGGTCTTTTCGGTGCTCTTTCTAATTTTCAAGATTTATTCGATCATTTTAAAGGGAAATATAAAGTAGTTATACCAATGCTACCTTTATACGAAATGCCTGTGCTTTTAACAGGTGTTAAATCGTTGGCTAAATACGTAAATGAATTCGTTGACACAATGGGTTACGATAACGTTACACTTTTAGGAAATTCTTTAGGAGGACATGTTTCTTTAGTTTACTATTCAAATTGGCCTGATAAAATTCATTCAATCGTATTAACTGGTTCATCTGGCTTATATGAAAATGCTTTTGGAAATCAATACCCAAGAAAAGGAGATAAGGAATATATCCGTGAAAAAACTGCAAAAACTTTTTACGATCCTGCATTAGCAACCGATGAATTAATTGATGAAGTTGCTGATACTATTGGAGATAGAAATAAATTAGTTAGAATTTTAAAACTAGCGAAGTCTGCTATCCGTCACAACATGGCGAGTGAACTTCCAAAATTTAAAATACCGGTTTGTTTAATTTGGGGAAAACAAGATATAGTTACACCTCCAGAAGTTGCTGAAGAATTCCATAAATTATTACCAGACTCTGAATTATTCTGGATCGATAAATGTGGACATGCGCCTATGATGGAACACCCAAAAGAATTTAACGAATTGTTAAGTCCTTGGTTAGATAGAATTAGAGGGTGAAAATTTTAAAAGCAGCTAGAATTTAGCTGTTTTTTTTATTTAAAAAATAATACATGAACACAAAATTCAACCTCTTCCTAATTTTAATTGGAATGTCGTTTCTTGGACAAGCTCAATTAGAATTAATTGGTAGTGACACAATTGTCATTCCTTGTCCACAACAAACATACTATTATGATGGATTTGTATTAAAACCCGATATGCCAGGTGGATCTTGGAAAGACATTAACCTATTCGGATGGAAAGCAATAATTAAAAACGATAGCATATTCCCCCTAAATGTTATCAATAACACAAGGACAGAGTTTCATCCTCTTGTTTATAAATTAGAGATAAATAATATAGAATACCTTGACACAGCTATAATTCAATTTAAAAACAGATTGAGTTACTATTCAAGTACATCTCCAAGTGTATGGTCTAACTCTTTTAATTGTGGTGACACCATTTTACTTGAATGGGAAAATCCAGTAGATTCTGTTGTTTATAAAGATGGAATAGTACGAAGTGACACATTCATTGTAAAAAACAATTATGAAGTTCATACTTATTACGGATATGTTGATGGTTGTAGATTAGATTACGGATACGACTCTTATTCTGACAGTATATCTTACTACCCGCAAGAAAAGTGTTCTAATATAACATCAACCAACAATTCAAATCTGGAGGAAGTCTTTGAAATTTATCCTAATCCATCAAGTGGTATTTTTAACGTTAGTAACAAGAAAGGTATAGTATCAGTTTTTGATTTTTCTGGAAGAGTCTTATTAAAGGAAAAAATCAATAATGGAATAATTGACATGAATCATTTTCAACCCGGCTCTTATTTAATTAAATTTAGAGACGAAAATTTGATTTTTACTGAAATTGGAGTAATTAAATAAAGCACAAAAAAATGGTCAGTGAAACTGACCATTTTTTTGTGCTTAACTTTACCATATGAAAATTAAGACAGCTTCATTTGTTATTAGTGAACCAAACTGGAAAGATTGCCCAAAACCTATCATTCCAGAGTATGCGTTTATCGGAAGGTCTAACGTAGGTAAAAGCTCACTAATCAATATGCTTTGCAATAACAAAGGGTTGGCTAAAACATCATCAACACCTGGTAAAACTCAATTAATTAATCATTTTTTAATTAATGAAAAATGGTACCTGTGTGATTTACCGGGCTATGGATATGCCAAAGTATCCAAAAAGTCTCGTGCAATTTGGCAAAAGATGATTAGAGGTTATTTGATAAACCGTGAAAATTTAATGAATACGTTTGTACTTATTGATGTACGAATTAAACCTCAAACGATTGATATTGAATTCATGCAGTTCTTAGGAGAAAACGATGTCCCTTTTTCAATCGTATTCACGAAGAGTGATAAAATCAAACAAAAAGAGGTTGCTGCAAACGTGAAAGCTTACCAAAACGAGTTATATCGCTATTGGGAAGAACTTCCTCCTTTCCTAGTTTCATCATCGGAGAAAGCTTTAGGTAAAAGAGAAATTCTTACTTATATCGAAGAAATAAATCCACTCTTTAAAAAGCCTTTGTAACATTTTACGTCCACAAAATTCACTTTCCTTAAAAATCTTTTTAATTTCGTTCAATGAAAAAAGTAATTTCTATTGGAATTCTATTCAGCGTTTTTTTAGTTGCGTGTAATTCTATTAAAGAAATAGATACTAGGTGGGCAAGAGGAATTAATGCATGTGAAAAGCTTGAAGGAAAAACAGTTGTTTACACCATTTTTGTGGATAGTAAAACATCTTTATTCTGGACAGGTTTCGACATTAAATCAACTAAAGACTCTTTACAAAAAGTATTCGATTGGACGATTAAACAAGCAGCTGAAAACGGAAAAACGATTGAAATAATCCCAGAATATTATAGCGCAGGAAATCAATACAGCGTCAAGAAAAAACTTCCATATCCTAAGGTATCTGATGCTTTTAAAAAAGAAGAAGCAAAAGATCAATCAAAATTTAACAAGTGGGCTGAATCCATTGTTAAGAAAGTAGAGAAAAGCGTTAAGCTAAATCCAGGACAAAAACTTCCTGCTAAACCACGCTTAAAAGGCTTTGCCAAATTGGAAGCAAAACTAAAAAGAAAACACGCTGCTGATAACGTAGCGATTTTCTTCATGCTTAATAATTACTATTTAATTGATGCGAACGCTGTTTTTAATTCAATGACGGATGAGCAAGTAGAATTTGCCATTAACAGCGGTAAAAACTCAAGTCGTTTAGCAAGTCAATTTTTAACACTATTTGGAGCGCAACCTTTAACATCAGGAAAAAACTCTCAGTACAAAATTAAAAACGTTGAATTGGCTAAGGTTGATTTCCCTAATGATATTATGGTTAGTCCCGAACAAGATTTAAATCAATTAAACATCGGTCAATTCACAGCATTCATGTTAGGTTGGCAAGAAAAATTTGAACCGCAATACGTAGATTTCTTCAAG
>TARA_B110000261_G_scaffold91654_1_pt1 | contig 21654 bp, 27 predicted proteins | sample TARA_B110000261 | Tara Oceans TARA_B110000261 (sample SAMEA4397705) | marine metagenome | biome: Polar Biome; feature: [DCM] deep chlorophyll maximum layer (ENVO:01000326); material: water (ENVO:00002006), including particulate matter (ENVO:01000060) such as... | depth 20 m | reverse complement strand
AAAACAATATTTTTCATTTCGTGTAGCAAGTGGTCGCTCATTATTCTAATGTTTATTCCTCCAGCTCTTAACTTCACAGTTAAAGTGTCAGAGTAATCTCTTTTAAATTCCATTTTTAGAATTAGGTTGACAAATTGAGTTCCTCCTCTTGTTGTTTCTAGGTTGTCTAGTTTTAGTGTTGCTTTCATCTTGTTTTTGTTTTTAATTAATTTAGTTTTATACCACGAAAACCCCAGCACTTTCGTGCCAGGGCATTGAGGTTGATTAAATTTAGCCTTGTAATCCTAAAAGACCTAGAGCTTTCCATTGTTGATTAAAAGTCTTAATAACACTTCCGTTTGCTTGATTGTATCTATAGTCGAATTCCCATCCATATTTGTTATCATATAGTGTGTACCAAAACCACACCATTCCATCTTTTGAAAATCCTATTGATTTGTCATCTGTGCTTACTGCTAGTTTTAGGCTATTTTTCCCTATTAATTCTACTAATTGATTTCTGTTAATTGTTGTCATTTTCGTTTTTGTTTTTAATTAATTTATTATTTTATTATTTAATGTTATTAGAAATTTTATCTTCAATTAACAAGATGTTATCATTAAGGCCATTTCTTTTTTTGCTTAAAAAATCTCTAGTGTGAGTAGTTATATGTAGCCTACCATCACATTTCTCATTTTCATTCATAGCTGAGATAGTTTTTCTTAATTCACTCTTGCAGAACAACAGAGAAAATTCAGTAGTTAATGCATCCATTTGATTAATTTGACTCATAGTAATTGAATTTTGCTTAGCTCCATTTACTAGATGTACTCTTTTTCCTAGTAAAGCATCACAAAATTGCCAGAACATAAAAGACTCAAACTCAAACTCAATCCATTCTTGGTCTCTTAATACTGTAGTTAATTGCTCTAATCTTGATGTAACTGCTTGACCATCAATAATTTGTGTGTTGTTTTGCGTTAAATTTTTCATAATATGTGTTTTTGTTGTTTTCATACTGCTAATATAAGACAGTATTGTCAATAACTATACTTTATTGACATTATTTTAACATTATTTTATGCCCCTAACTGATTGATTTAGGGCTATTTACAAAATAATTGATAAATTTCTTTTTTTGTGATGTTAAAAAGTAGTGATTTTTTACCTCTTTTTTTAGAAACATTGCTGCGTTCTTATGCTTTTTTTATGTGTATTTTTGCCTTTCAGTTCGATTTCAATTCGTTGGAATTTTTATCTTGTTTGGGAAGCCTGGCTATTTTATAGCTGGGTTTCTTGTTTTATGTTTGATTTTTTTCCTAACCTAGTGATTTGCTTCTATCCTAATAACTCAATTGTTTAATACTAGCAGTTGTTAACAATAGCTAAATCTCTTAGAAGTCTTTAAAATAGCTTTAAGATTGATTTAGAATCATTGGTTCTATAATAGGCATCTTTCCATTATCCAAAACAACAGCACATCCCAGTATAGGTTTGGCCGTGTGAAACTTACTATATGAAAAGGCAAAACTTTTATAATCTATGCCACAAGGAGACTGCATTCCCCACTTTAAATCTGTTAGTGAAGCCGTGAAATCTACAAAAGCCTGGGTGTGAATGTGGCCCTGGACCATTGAATGTCCCCAGTTCTGGACTCTCCTCATTATTCCTTTTCCACTGCATCCAGTTCCGTGAGCGTATAATACATTGTCGTGTAGGAATTGTTCCTCAAATATCCAATCTGGACATTTCAAAACTTCGTTTAGTTTTCGAACCCATCTATTATCTATTCCAGCTTCCTCACTTTTCCTGGCAATAATTAAATCGTGGTTGCCCAGGGTTATCGTTATTCCATTGGGTACTGTATCGTTGTTAAACGCTTCATACCATTTGGCTGTTTCTTTGATTGCCATATCCAGTTCATACTTTGCTCCGTGTGTTTCTGTATTAATAGAATGAAAGCTCGCAAAATGGGAGTCAATTATGTCCCCTGTCATTGAAACGGCATTGCAGTCGTGTTTCTTATAGATGTCTATGCAGTGCTGCAAATAGCGTGGATGCGTGTAAGGAAGATGAATGTCTCCTACGATTAATCGGTTGACTTTCTTCCTACGATGCTCCTGCAAAAATTCATTTTCTTTATCATTTAATCGTGGTCTGTATTCCTTACTCACTATCTATTGCTTCTTTTCAAATAATGCAAATAATACAGGAATGATTCCTATAGCTGTCAATATTAAATTGTGCGTTGTTATTCCGTTTATTGTCATATCAGCACTGGCTGTCATTATAATAATTCCACTGATGGTTCTCTTGCTGCTCAGTTTTCCTTTGGTGTCCTTAAGTAATCCAAGCGTTGTATTTAACACTTTTGTGATTGGGTCTATAAATTTCAACATTTTATTTTTTTAATTAATTAATAAGTCCAGCAAACTTTCGCTGGTTTGTCCTGGTCATCTATATCGATGTGAATAAAATTTGACCCCACCCCCATTCTTTGTATTCCGAAATGTAGGGCAGCTTCAATGATTGAGTATTTTGTGGTGCTATCTGGTGCTGCTATGTCCACTGCCATTCCTTTGCAATGGGATGAATTCTTTGCTCCACCTATTTTCTTATTGTATTCCTGGCTTCTATATCCAGATGTGATTGTGTATGGTATCTTGCTTCGGTGTCTCATATTATCTAAAATCATCAATAAATTTGTATCCATTTTTTTATGAGATTCTGGAAGCCCTGGCTGGTTGAATTCCTCCATCTTAAAATAATGTAAGTTGATTTTAATTTCTACTTTTTTTTCCTCCATATTCTTATTTCATTAATTATTTTTAGCGTTGTCCATATAATAGCTACTAAATATGATACTATTTTAAGCCCTTGTTCTGTCTCTGTCATTCCTATTCCTATTGCTCCAATATTAAGCATTATTGTTGTTGGGCAAAATTTCCCGATTATTTCATTTATCATTTTAGTTTTCACTATTTTAATTGTTTGATTGTCATTTGCGTTCCATTCAAAACTGATTCACTTTTAACTCCATTATTGGATGTTGCTTCCCTCCAGAATATCATTCTATAATATCTATCTGATGTTCCACCTGGCATTGAAATTAATATTGAACCAGCCGTTGAGCCTTTTCTAATCGAGCCAGTTCCTCTATCATAAATATATGATGTGGTTGGTGTTATCTCGCTCCAGGTTATTGTTCCTCTATTTATGATTCCATTTTCTATTCTTATTCCAGATAAAATTCTATTGTTTACTGTGTTTGTATTTGATGTAACATTCCATTGAAACTCAAAATATCTAGCAATTTCATCAGCTGTTATTTGCCAGCAAAATTGACTATTTTCTACTCCTTCAATCCCTCCATTTCCGTATGAAACAATTGAGCCAGTTGGTCCTTCTGTTATTCCTTCATTATCGAATTTCATAACTACTGCATTAGCTACTCCATCTGCTGCTGCTGTTATTGTTGATGTGGTACAAGTTAGCATTGAAAATACAGATAGTGCCGTTGGAGTTGTTCCTGCTGATGCATCAACATAAGCCTTCACAGATTCTGCTGTAGGCACATTGGTTGCTGTTGCTCCAGTCATTGTATCTGAGTCCAGCCAGCCTGTTATTTCTACTCCACCTTTTGTTAATCCATCGGCATCAACTTCAAAGCCTGCTATACTTCCTTCGGTCTTATTTTGGTATTGAGAATATAAATTTTCTACATTAAATGTTATCGTATCTCCAACAGAAATATTTTGATAAATTGTTTTTGAAGTAACGCTTATTGTCTCTGCATCTATTAGCTGATTTGCTGATACTACAAATTCTATTCTATTTGTATTGTATTGTGGATTGGTGTCCTCTGATGCTATTGCTCTTGTATCATTAGATGCTGTTTGTAACACTAATTTATCGCCAATCTTAAATATCGCAGCTGGTAGTTTTTTAACGCTTAGTGATGTAATTGTAAGGCTTGGAATTCCTACAATTGCTGACAAATATTGGCCTGCTCTTATAGTTGCTACTGGTTGTATTTGCTGTTGTTGTAGTAGCCTTTGTGCTACTTGATTTCCAGATTCTGGATTCGGTGGTGGTGCTATGTTTGAGTAGTTATCATCTACTGGAGTTGGGTTTCCAGCCCCTCCAGAAAGGCCACTATTAACTCCTAAATCGGTAGTTACTATAACTGTAGTTCCAACATTAAAATAGTTTTGTTCGTATAAAACCCATTTCCAGGTATCCGTTAAAAAGTCATATGAACCTGTATGCATTATAAACGACTTTTGTACCATTCCTTGATATGCATTCGGCTGTGTCATAAATTTAGTAAATGGGCAGGCCCATTGTGGTCTGTTGGCAGTTCCATCATTCCAGTATACTGATTCGGATGCATCGAAAGTTGTAGAAACTGTAAATCTATCAAGTGACTTTGCTTGGGCATTTATTATATCTTCTGCTAATTGTTGAGAGAATGAGTTCCCTCCTGCTAAGGTATCAATTCCCCATACTCCAGAAAAGTCGGAAGGCTTCCAAATTGTCCCAGTATATATTTGGATGCATCCTTGAGATAAATTGCTCCCAGTGTCTCCCATTATAATATCTTTTACTTCCTCATAGGCTGTGTCATCTCCTGTTTGTTCTACGTTGGTTGTTGTGCTTGCAGCACCAACAGCTCCATTTATTATTGGTGCAAATTCCGAAGCATTTATTCCTTGAGTTGTAGCAACATTTTGATAATTTACATTATTTTGCCAGGGACTAGTGTATGGATTTGATACTCCTGTTGGCACAAACCTTCCGTGTTCAGACCAGTATAAAGCAGCTGCTGTAGTATCAGACCTTATATAATATCCAATTTCCCAGTCTCCAGCTGTAAAAACTGAAGCTGGAAAGTAAGGCCAGTTAGCGTATGTATTTGTTGTAATATCTACAGTTGTATTTCCAATTCCTATAGCTATTTGTGGAGTATTTGGCATTGAGCCTGTGTTCAATTGAATTGTATTATTTATCCATTGATTTGGGGGTGAGTTGTTAATATCAAGCAAATTATAATGTGTCCATCCATTAGCTTGTGGGCTAGTATTTAATGTATTAGTACCTGTCCCTGCTGGCCTTACTACCATTGCCCATCCAAGTGTTAAATTTCCAGGTGTAATTCCATTATTTGTTATTGCGAGATAAATTCTATTAAAGAATGCTTGGTTGTTTATTCCATCAAAAGTATAAGTTCCTAATGAAGAAAATTCCCAGTAAGTCCCAGCTGTTGTTGGTGCTGTCGTTCCTCCAGTTGGTAGTAATGGAAAGCTCGTAAATGAGTTAACATTATCCACATTCATAAAATCGATTTGGACTCTTTTAAATGCTGGAAGCATTGCATATTTTCCTCCTGCTAATTTATGATTTTTATATTCTCCTGTTAATACTTGGTTTGTAAGTGGCATTTGATATTTTCCCCACCATCTGGTTATAGCATTTCCAGAGCCGTGTGTTGACCCATCCATTTGGTATGAGTGCCTTTTCATATTAACTGGAATAGCTTGAGTTCCTGTATCTACATTTCGCCATTCGTTCAATTGAGTAAAATAATAAATACCAGCAAAATAATACATTCTCATTCCCCAGGCTTTACATAAACTTTGTAAAACATCATAGCAACTTTTAGCTTTGTATTTTAAATTAGACCCTTGATTTTCCTCTGTATAAAACATATTAGGTTTTATTCTGGTGCTTCTTAAGGGGTCGATATTGGTGTTAGGGTGTTCTCCATTAAACCATCTTACATTTGTAAATATTAGATTCGAAGATGGGTTTCCCATTGCCGTTGTAAATTCCCCAGAAAACGACAGGCAATTAGAAATAATTTCTATGCAATGTTGCCAGGGGTCATATTGTCCTCCAGCGTTTGTTGGGTCTGGAATATATGTTTCTCCTATGTCATAAATATGGCTGGCCAATTGAGTAGTTGTCGCTGGAAGATAATCATAATATTTTAATGATGCAATTCCATCTACAGCTTTTATTGTTATCGGATATGGAAGTGGGATATCTGGGTCATCTGATAAATCCATCAAAACTTGCCCAGCAAAGTAAGGGGGATAAATTGGCGAGTTTGAACCACTTACTGTTTCTCTATAAATGGCAACATAAACATCTCGCTCTTGTCTGCCAATTTTTAATTGTTTTATATAATTTGCTGCTGTTTGGTCTGTGACCATAAACTCAAAGGCAAAAGTAGAAGGTTTTAATGGAGCAAACATTTTACTTCCTTCGCTTCCATATTTCATTTCGCTTGCTTTCGGTCCTAGAGTTCCTACTTTGTCTTGGTATGTACCTGTTGCTATCTGGTCATACATTTCAAGTCTCCAGGAGATTCCAGCATCTGATATAAAATTAAAATAGTAGGTTCTGTTGTATGCCATTATATATATCTTTGTCTTTGGTTATCGGTATTGTCATTTGCCAGGAATATGTCCTCCCCTTTTAAAATTCCACCTACATTTAATTGTACATTTTGAGCCATAGAATTTCCGAGCATTCCTTTTAATTTTGATAGGGGTGCTACAACTTCTGGGTCATTTTTTGCTCCTGGGTATTCTCCAACTAATGCGTTTGTTGGTCCGAATGCAATTCCTCCATCAGCCATTGGAAGTGGTGTTGATGCAATTGTAGCTATTTGAGCTGCACCTAATCCAGCCATAAGACTTGCTAGTATTGGTCCTGCGATTGGTCCAGCAGTTAAAGCTTGTACTATTGCTTGAGCCGTACCCATTATCGCACTGGCTATTTTCATTGCCTTATCTCGCTTCGCTTGTTTCTGTTGTAGGGCCTTCTTTTTGCCATCAAATTTTTCATCTAGGATTGCTTGTTTGCCATCAAATTTTGCCTTTAATTTATTAAGTGCTGCATCCTTTTGCTCCTGGCTCATTGATGAATTTTCAATCCTTAAAGCGTTTCTTTCGAATTCTTTATCCATTGACCCTTGTTCGGCTGTTTCTTTATTGGTTAGTTCGGTCATTGCCTTTTCGTGTTGAGCTGACATTAAATTTCCGATTCCATTTAGAGCAGCCCCAGCGTGCTTTGATATTTCTCCCCATACTTCTCCTACTTTATCAGCAAATCCTTCATAGCCTTCTTTTGACCAATCTAGGTAGGATTGCATTAGGGTTTTCTTTTTGGCTAGAGTTTTTTCTAGTTCCTTTGTTCCTCCTCCTCCTCCACTTGGTGCTGGGTCTCCTCCTCCTCCACCTCCTCCATCTGGAACGGCTAAAACTGAGCCACCCATAAATCCTTGTATCTTGTTTTTTACTTGTCCTAGCTTATCTTCGAACCAAGCACCCACATCATCTACTGTGCCTTGAACATCATCCTCTGTTATCAATCGTAAAGGTTTAGCATTGGTTGTTTCCTCTACTCCCTTTGCGAAATTCTCAGCAGTCTTTTTTCCAAATTCGGTAGCGTTTTTTTCTATGTTTCCGAATTGTTCAGCTATATAATCTCCCATCCCAGAGGTCGCTTGCTTAAACCCTTTTTCAATTTTTGATTTATCTAATGTAAAAATTCCCAGTATTATGTCTCCAATTCCTCCTAATACTTTCATTGCAGAATTTTTCATAGCTACAAACATATCAGCCATAGTTTTTCCCCAGAAAATTGCAAAAGCCAATACTGTTTTTAATGTGAATACTACGGCTTGTATCATTCCTCTAAAACCTGCACTTTCATTATAAAGCTCAATGAAAAAATTTACAAATTGTACAAATATTCCCTTAACGCTTCCCCAGTTTTGATATATTAAAGTAAAGATTGCCCCAATAGCTACTACTACTAATCCCACTGGAGATAATATCATCCCTATTGCTGTTACTATCCCTCCTGCTAAGGTCATAAGTGGTCCACTAAAAGCAAGCAAAGCAGCAGCTCCTACTACCAGTTTCTTTGTTCCTCCATCTAAGCTCGAGAATGCTTTTCCTATTTTAGTAACTCCATTAACTATTGCTGTAAATACTGGCATCAAAACTGCACCCAGTTCCATTGCTGAAATTTTCAAATCATTAAAAGCCTTTTGCATTTTAAAACCTGTAGTTTTTGATAAGGTCTCAAAACCATCTGCAACAAATCCAGCTGAACCTCCCATCGATTCTAAAACTTCGCCATAGGTTTCTGTTTGGTTTCCTAAAACTCCCAGCACTCCTTTTAATGCTTGCGATTTACTAAAGAATTGGGTTAGGGGTACATCATTTTCCTCAAAGGCTGTTTTGATATCTATAAGCGTAGCTTTTAATCCTTTTTCTCCTAGGCTCTCTCTTACACTATCGCCTGTCATTCCTACTTGATTTAAGGCCCTTTCCATCTGTGGTGTGGTTTTGGCTAGTGCCATCATAACTCCACCGAAACTTGTAGATGCAGATTTTGCATCCCCTGTTACTTTTGTATAAGTAGCAATAAAAGCTGAGGTTTCCTGGAATGAAATCCCAAGGCTGGAAGATAGGCCGAGCTGTGTACCTAGCACTTCTGCTAAGTCTGAGGCTTCGAACATTCCCTGCTGTACAGCCGTTCCGAAAACATCAAGAGCCTGGGCAGCTGTTATATTTTCCTCCCCATATGCATTCTGAGCAGCAGCTGCAACTTTAGCTAGGTCCGTTTGTTCTCCTAATCCAATAGCTACGGCTTTAGAAACGGCTTCTAATGTACTAAGTGCATTTGCTCCTCTTAGTCCAGCAGATGTTAAAAAGAAAAGCCCATCTGCAAGTTCAGCTGGTGCTTGGGCAGTTTCTCCACCCAGTTTCATTACATCTTTTGAAAACTCATTAACTTCCTTTGCTGAAATTCCGACCAGGGTATTAATCTTGGTCATATTCTTTTCAAAATCAATAGCCATTTTAGCTCCAGCAACTCCTACCATTGCAAATGGAAGCGTGAAGCTCATAGATATGCTTCTACCTATCGCTTTCATTTTTGTTCCAAATGCGACTAGTCTTTTTGAAGCTATTGCAAGTCCTCTAAACAGAGGAGATGTAACGGCATTAATAACTACATTTAAGGAAGCGAGGGCTTTTTTTGGCATTTTCTTTTATTTTTTATTTAGCGATTTATTCATTTCTTTTATCCTATCATCGAATTGAGATTCTAATTTTAATTTCTCAATATCAGTTTTTATTTTGTCGCTAGATTTAATTTGTTTTTCCCAAGGAAAGGTAGTAATTTTTTTAGGGTCTATGCTTTTTTTAAGGTGTGGATTTATTATAACACAAGCCATCCATCTTGCTCGCTCCCATTCTGCTTGTTCGTTTTGTTCGTATAGTTTTCTACTACCGATTTGGGCATTTGCAAAGTTGCGAGGGCACATATTATAAAATTGTTCTAGGCTCATATTCAATTCTCCAAATGCTATAGATTCCAAAATATCGAAGGTTATTTCTTCGACTTTAACTTTTTGACCTTTTTTTTTGCTGGTGCTGTTTGGTCTCCTAAATTGTGGCCCATATGCTCTCCAAAGATTTCCAAGGCTCTAGTGAGTCCTCCCATATCAACATCTAATAAATCGCCTAATTCATCAATTGTTAAATCGAAATCTTGACCAGATTTTCGGCTTCCTTCCTCTATTCCTACAAGCACTAATTGTAGAGCCTGGTCCAGGGTCATATCTTGGCCTAGGTTCATTAATTTATTAAGTGATGTACCTGTTGCTGCACAATATTTTCTTAGGCCATTAAATCCAAAGAATATAGGATATTTTTTATTTGCTATTTCTACTAATTCGTAATTCATTTTATTAATTTTTGTTAAAGGTTATTTTTATAGAGTCCTCCCCAGCCACCCTTTAACAAATAAAAAGGCAGCCAGGGATTTCTCAGATTTGTTATACTGCTGCTTGTACTAATTCGCCAGTTCCAGAAAATGAAGCACTCCAAGTTGATGAGTCCTCATTTGGTGTATCAGCTGATAAACTTGTCATAAATGCTTGACCAGTCCATCCTATGTCTCCTGTTACTGATGTGTTAAATTTCAATTCGAATACATCTCTTGAATAGATATAGCTTGTATATAATTCATTCATTGTTTCTCCAGAAATTGCTCCACCTCCTAATGCTGTAAATATTAGCATTCCTTCTACTGAAACTTCCCAGTCTCTTTGTCCTTCTAGTTGGTCTCTCCATCCACCACTATCTTTGGTTGATGTATCTCTTAAGTTGTGGTTCATTGAAATTGAAGCAGAAGTAGCATAAGCTATTTTAACTCCTGCTGCATAAACTCCGAACATTGTTCCATTAATTACTCCATCTGTAGCCATAATTTTTTTTTTTAAATTTTAATTTATTTTAGTTTTTTCAGTTTGTTTTATCTATTATTTTAATTTGATGAAATATAGCCCATTCCTAGTTGATTAACTCCTGTAAATGATATTTTCATTGTTGTGTTGTCCTCATTTGGTGCATCAATACTAATTCCTGTTATGTAGCATTCTCCTTCCCAATAATAATAACCAGTTCCACTCCCCTTAATTTTTATATTTACTCTGTCTTGAGTAGCAATTCCTAAAGTATATACATCATTTATGGTTCTTTTATTCCAGGCTGGGCTTGTTCCATCTACAAATCTATAGGCCAGTTTTCCTTCGAATTCCATAGACCAGCTTCTTACTCCTGGTAGCTGTGTTTTCCAGTTATTGGTTTCTCTAACTGTAATATCTCGTAGGCTTTGTTCTACAGAAAAACTTGCAGCCGTTCCAAATAAAATAGTTTTATAATCTAATTGCAAAGAATAAAATGTCCCATTAATTATTCCATCCATTATCCAATATATAAAATTGCAATCTTTACGCTTGTGATTGCTGTTAATGTAAAAGTAACAATTCCATCCGTTCCGTTATAAGCTGAAACTGGGAATGTCCCAATCGTTCCAGTTTCTCCTGGTGCTATTGATAGCGTAGCATTGCTCTTTTCTAGGTCTCCAAATAATGGACTTTCAACTGTAGTTGTTAATGTTGTAACTGTAATAACTACAGTTGCTTCGCTTGAATTCTCAATTAATATAAATTCATTTCCACCATTATTAAATGTATTAGTAGTTGATGCTAAAGTGGATTTTACTGGAATTAATCCCCCCTCTATTATGGATTGACTATTTATTAATGCCATCTTTCTTTATTGTTTTTTTAGCCTTAGATTTCTTTTTATCTTGACCTATTGGTTTGCATCCTTCAATATCTAATAATATATTATAAATTGTTCTATCGCAGTCTAGCTTTTGTCCAGCTTTAAATATTCGACCTGTTGGACTTTTGTAATCTTTTAATAATTTAATTTCCATTTTTTTCTATATTTATCCAGCCGTTAGCTGGGTTATTAATAAATTCTAATATTTCAGAATGTGTATAGTCTGCATAAGGTTCTAGGCTCGTTGGTTTCGTTTCTGTATATTTAACTATAAATTCTGTTTCTGCTATATTGTATCTTAGGGTGTCTCTAAATTCTACAACTTCTGCAAAGTTAATATTTTCTATTTCTGATGTTGGTATTATACAATATTTCATTTTATCCTGGTGTGTCTGTTACTATATCAGCTGCATCCATATTTGTCATTGTTGCGACCATACTATAATATGGTGCTTGGTTTTGGAATATAGGGAATATTGCTCCATCGCCCATTCTCCAGTATGCCACCATTAGGTTTGTTGCGTATGGTGTTTCATTTGGGTTTCCTGTAATTCCATTATTGTATAAATGATTTACTAGTGCTGCATCTATTACTTTATCATATAATATAAATTCATCCAGGTGCATTTCGTAATATCCAACTCCAGCATTTCTAGCCATATATAATGGACTCTGTCCAGGAAATACTGACCCATAACTTCCTACTAATTGTACTGTGGCTTTTGCATTTGTACTATTTAATAATTCATTATCAATGTACATATTAAATCCTGTTGCTGTTTGTGAGCCATCGTAAGTGATAACTATATGCTTCCACTCATTTATTGGTAAGGTTTGCACTGATTCAAAATTTACATAATCAGTTGTTGAATTATTAAAGTGTAATTTAAACAAAAGTCTATCATTAAATCTATTAATAATAGTCCATTCTTGGTAGTAAGCTCCCTGCCCAGAAATATAAGTACCTGTTTTATTTATTATTGTTTGACTTCCATTTGCTGCTTTTTTATACCAGAATGAAACACTCCATCCATTATCTGGTGTATATTTTGGATGGCTTGCAGCAGTGACATAATCATCAACTCCATCAAAACTTGTTGAGTAATTATTTTGCCAGGCATTATCTATATTGATTCTATTGATTCTTAATTTAAAATCTAAATGCTTTATATAAGCTCCGTAGCTGTTGAAGTCATCATCAAAGTCATCTACTGATGATTCAAAAATACAGGAGTCCAGTGCGATTTGATATTGGTATGGTGCTTCAACTGTACCCCATTCTCTGTCTAGTGCCTGTCTTACTTGTACAGCTATGTCCTCAACTTGAATATATGTTTTTGCAAATATTGAAATTTGGACTCTGGTTGTATCAAGTATCGACCTTTGTTTTATCCTTGGGTCGGCAGCTGTATCTGTTGAGTCTCCTTTTGTGTCTAATGGTACAGAGCTGATTTCTCTATAAACTATATAAGGTCCATCCGTTGGCTGTTGTCCTCTTAATGCAAATATTTTATTAGCTGGGACTAATGCTACAAGTCCAGCGTAATTAATTAATAAGGGATATATGATTGCTCCACTTCTCATTATTTATAAACTCGTTTTAAGCCCTTCATTTCTCTTATTAGTACCTTTTCCACTATTGCCCTTGCTCCCTCGAGAAGTATCCCTCCTGCACTTCCTTGTGCCTTGTCCCAGGCTGGTCTCATAAATGGATGAGGGTCTGATGTAGCAGTTCCGTATTCTAGCATTGCTCCATAATATCCACCACCCCTTTGCGAGTTTTTCTTTGCACTTCCTCCTGTTGCTTTTGGCCCTACATATAATGCTGGTAGTTTCCTGGATGCTTTTGTGCTAAATGCTTTTATTGATTTTCTTAATTGTCCAGTCTGGCTGTACTCATTATATTTTGATAGCTCGGCTCTTGCTGATGCTATGATTGGTTTTGCTGCCTGTCTGAATACTGCCATAAAAAATTTATTCTTTTTTACTGCATAGGGTATTCTATTCATCGCTGCCTGGAGCTCTCTATTGCCCAGTACCTTTCCTGCATTTATAGTTCCTATATTCATTATTGGCTATCTTTATGTGTTGCTGTTAGCTTTGTCATTTTGTGCCTTCCATCTATCTGTGCTATTCCTTCTATATAATAATATGCAAAAGTCCCACCAGATAGGGTATGTTTTATTCTCCAGTTTGGCTGGATTAAATCTTTGTATGTTTCATATCTAATAAAGAAATCCACTTTTTGCTCTCCCACTTTTTGCTCGGCTTCATCCTTTTCGCTTCCTCCTTTAAATATCATATAAGCCCACACTTTTTCTATTCCATTTGCAGCTGCCCATACTTCATCCTGGATTCCTCCATAGTTTGCATTGGCAGTAAATGTGTTGCTTTGTATTTGGACTGGGGTGTCAAGGTCTCCGACTGAAATCATAAAGTTTGTATTTTATATGGGTTCATTAGGTATTGTGCTGTCCTTGGTATTTCGGATACAATTTTTCCTACTATTACTGATTGTCGGTTTTCATACATATCAGATACTATAATTTTTATAGCTTGTTTTAGTGGTTGTGGTATATCTGCTATTGTATTATATCCTACATTATAATTAATTTTCCAGGCTTGGAATACATCATCTGTTGTTGGATTAGAAAAGTCGGCAGTTGCATAAACTCTTGATGGTTTTATTGCTCTTACTATTTCTCGTTCAATTGTTGGCATTACAATCCACCCTCCATTTTGATAATATGAAACTCTGCTAGTAGCTGCATCTTCCATTAATGGGCTTTTAAATAATATTTTTAGGTCATTAAATGTATTTCCATATTGCTCTCCATTTGTTCTTAAAAGAAATAAATTAGTAAATTCTTCCACCATTCTAACTGCTGCTTTTTCCAAATCAACAATATAATTATCATCATCATTAAAGGTAATTCTGAGATGAGTTTTCAGTTCAGATGTAGTGACTATTTGTAGATTATGATGGCTTAATAATTCGTAATATTTCATATTTTGACTAGCTTTTATCTGATTATGTTATGCAGATTATTTCGTTTTTTTCAGTTTTTTCTTAACCTAGTGATTTGCTTCTATTCTAATAACTCGATTGTTTAATACTAGCAGTTGTTAACACTAGTAAAATGCCTTAGAAGTCTTAATAATAGCCTTACAATCGATTTAGCTTTTATCTAATAAAGGAGGAAACCAGGGACAAATTGTCCCCAGTTTCGACCTATATATTAATAATTATGCTTCAATTAAATTAGCAAAAGCAAGAGCATTTTGAGTCGCATCTCCATCTACTAAAGTTGTAGCGATTAGCGTTCCTAGGCCTTGTCTTGACTTTGTGTATGGGTCATATAATAAATCCAATCCACCGAATTGAGCCAAGTGTACTTTTGAGAAATCTCCAAATAATGCTTGAGCTTTATTAGCTACACCTCCACTTCCTACATTAGTTGAAAAGAAACCATAGTAGTTATTTAACTCTTTTGTATCTGGATTCCATAATGCAGCAACTCCAGTTGTTTGCAATAAAGTACGGATTGCAGAGTAAGCATCTTTGTTGAATAAGTAAGCCATTCTTGACCCTTCCAATGGAACATCGTTTCCTAATACAGTAGCTTCTAAATCTATAAAATCTTGAGCAAGTACACCAGTTGCTCCAGCAGCTGCATCTAAGAAAATAGAAGTTGGAGCTCCAGCAACATCAGCTGTATTTAATAAAGCATTTTCCCAAGTTGAAGCAATATTAGCAGCCATATTTCTACGGATTGCAGCTTCAAGTCCAGCATTTTGAGTCATTGCTTCTTTTGATAAATCTACCACAGAAATTAATTTCTTTGGAGATAATGTAATACTTGTTGTAGCTCCTGTCGCTGCAACATCAGCACCAGAGTCCTCAGCTACCCAGCTTGATGCAATATCAGAAACTACTGGAAATTTTTGGTCTGCAACTCCAGTATAGAAATTTGCTCCTGCACTTGCAAGTACAAGATTCGCTTCTAATTGGTCAGTGAATGATTGTACTTCTAATGGGCTAGAAGCTCCTGTCGTTACTGCTGCTCTTTGATTTAAGATTGAATGTGGGATAGCGATTCCTCTGTATGTTTGATGTGGAGTTTCGCTTCTTGCTTCCGTATCCATTTCCTTAACTAATCCTTCCATTTTTCCATTCACAGCTTGTCTCATTGCATCTTGGAATGAGTAGCTTCTTTTGTCTTTATCTACAGAAGTTGAAACTGTAGCTCCACCAACTGCTGCTGCTACTCTCATTTCATTTTCCATTCTTTCTGCTCTTGTAATTTGTACATCTAAAGCATCAATTTCAGATAGTGTACTATCTACTTTTGTTGTTTCTGATTCGTTAAGATTTCTTGATTCTGTATCAGCAATGTTTTTTATTGCTTCTAAAGATTCAACTAATCCAGAACGAGTCTCTTTTAATTCTAGCGACTTTTTCATTTTTTTCTTTTGATTAAATTAATTTTTAAGTTTAGTAATGAGTTCTTTTCGTATTCTGTTTCTTGTTCTTTTCTTGTGTTTTCTTTATCCATAAAATTGGACCTTTGAGCAAGTGCTAGGTCATTCGCTGATGGGTAGGCTGGTAGCGATACTGGACTCACATCATATAATCGTTTGACTTTTTTGATGGTTCTGATATCTGCACCATTCTCTGCTCGTTCCCAAGCATCGCCATCTTTTCCAATTGTAAAAGCAAAGCTAGACTGAGTAATATTTCCTAGTCTCATATTTTCTTTTAGGTCTCGGCCAGCCGTTGTATTCGGTACATCGAGTTCATATCTTAGTCCTTGTTCATCTACTCCTATTCTTAGCGTTCCTGCACTAGTTCTGCCAAGTAGGAAGTTTGGGTCGTGGTTGAAATAAGCACGGACATCATCTTTTAAAACATCATCAAATGCTCCAGGCTGTATCTTTTCTCTGAAACCTCCTAGGTCCTCACTTAATGAATTAAACATCGCAGCGTGGCCTATAACCACATCCTTGCCTTCCTTTGTTGCTAGTCGGCTTTCGATATTAAAGTATCGAGTTTCTGATGTGTGTTTTTTATCCCATACATCGGTTTTGTCTTTTGCTCTATATTCATCTTCTTCATCTTCTTCTAGTTCTTCTTCTTCTTCCTCATCTATTTCTTCCTCTATTTCTTCCTCATCTGAATGCCCAGGGATGTGGTCATTTTCTTCTATAACTTCATCCTCCGTGATGGTTTCCACCGATTCGGAATCCACCTCAGCTTCCATATCATCCTCAACAGATGCATCAATATCTTTTTCATAAACAATTGTTATAGTTTTCTCATCTTCTATGATTTCGATTATGTGTCTTTTTTTTATTTCTGTTGCCATATTTTTAACCTCAATTATTTTAATATTTTCATTTTTCTCTAATTCCTCAAATCTTTCGAAATAAGAATTTATATATGATTTCCATTCTTCTGGTCTTTCATTATTTGCTACATTTAAACATTCTTCTTTGCTTCTTTTAATGTATATTATTTCAGCATCTAAATCTTTAGCTAGATTTTGTCTAACTAATTTTAATGGAGATGAATTTATTATCCATACTTTTAATTCCTTTTCTGTTTTTAAATCTATATAGAATTGATTTCTCATTGAGAAAATATATTTTCTTACTTTTTCAATGTGTTTATGAGATAATTCTCCAGTTAAGGCTGAATGAATTTTATCGAAATCCCATACTACATCCCCTTTTTTTCTATTATTTTTTATATAAGTATTTTTTCCAGCACAAGGAGGACCAGAAACTATCGTAATATTTTTATTAGGATTCTCCATTACCATTTGCTTTTAATGTTCCACCTTCAATAATGTCTGAAAGGGTTGCCATATTTAACTGCATAAAGTGATTTGTACCCCCTTCTATTGTTGGTAGTTCCTCTAGTTTTCTTATTTCATCTATACTCATTGCTCCAATGTTTAGCATTGTTCTGTAGTATTCGGACCTGTCTTTTGGTGTTCCTCTTAGCAATGCATTAACTATAAATTTAGTTTGTACTTTGCCTTGTTCATTTGCTCTGAATAATTTAGTATTCATTTCTCCTTCCATCATAACTAAATATGGCATCAAAGAATATTGAACAAATTCTCTACTTTGCTCTGATATATTATTAAAACTGGATTTGCTTAGGTCAGCAAGCATATGAGGGGGAACATTATATAGTCGGCATATTTCCTCTATGCTAAATTGCCTGGATGCCAAAAATTGAGATGCTTCATTTGACAAACTTATCTGTTGAAATTTTAGACCTTCCTCCAGGACCATTGTCTTATTTGAGTCTCCAATGTTTGTGTAGTTTTCCTGGAATGAAATTTTTAATCTTGTGATTGCTTCATCTGATAGGTGTCGGTCTGTAGAAAGTACACCACTGACTTTTGCTCCATTGCCAAAGAAGGAATTTCCGTATTTCTCCAAGGCCAGGCCGTATCCTATTGCGTTTGCTCCTACATCAATTGGCGACATTCCTACCAGTCCATCTCGGCTCATAACTTTAAAATGAAGGATATCTGTGCTATCTACAATTCCTCCTCCTTCAAGTTCATAATATATTTTTCCATCGTTTTCTACTAGCTTTGTTTCTGTTGCCATTAATGGGATTAATTCCACTGGTCTTGCTCCCCCATTCCTTTTAATATAAACAAATGAGTTCCCTCTAGTCAATAAATCAATCATACATTTTTGTATAAATATATAACTGGTCATATTTTCATTCGGTTGTGTATGCAATAAATTGTATAATTGGTGGTTGGTTGCTTGGGCTTTGTTTCCTAATTTATCCGATTCGAAAACAGCCAGAGGAAGTTGTGCTACTGATTCAGATAGTATTCTTATTGCAGCCCATACAGCTGTAAAATTGAAGGCTGTTTCATCTGTTACGATTATCCCAGAATTCGAACCTCTACCTGTCATTGAAGATAAAAAGTCGTTATTTCGCTTTTGGATTTTTTTACCAGAACGAATAAAAACACTTTTCAGTGTATCAATTATACCCATATAAATTTTTAGCTATTATTTGCCACAATTATACAAAAAGTTTAATGCTTTACAATGTAGTATTGTTTCTTATTTTCTTGTTCTTTGTTACTCTAAAGCTATCATAAGATGCGTACCTTCTTTTCAAAAAGTGTTTTTTATATTCCCTTTCAGTTTCCTCATAGGCTTGTTCATAGTTTTTTGTTGTTTGGCAGTTCTTATGGAAGCGTTTTTCAAATCCTGCTGGACTTAATAAAACTAATATTTCGATTGGTATTTTCATAATTAAAAACTTAATATTCCTCGGTCATTATATATTGATTCGCCAGGAGATTCATCGGTCAGCATTTCGCCAATGGCCATAACGAGTGAAATCATTCCATCGACCTTCTCAGATGATTTCTGTTTGTTGATTTTTATGTTTCCAGCTGGGTCTGTTTGTAGTTGTATGTTTTCACATTGCCATCTTAAAACTGGATTATTCAAGTGGTTTATTTGTTTTTTTAAAACCAGCTTTTCTAGTTCCTTTGTTGGTGCTGACATTGATTTATAACCTTGACCGAATTGAGACATTGGAATCCCATCCTGCTGGCTTAGTTGTATAACTAATTGACTAGAATTCCATCTATCGAAAGCTATAGATTGCAAGTCATAATTTTCAACTATTTTATTAATGTCCTGTCTTATGTATTCGTAATCCTGCACATTTCCAGGTGTCGCTGTTATATATTCATCAGCTATCCATTCATCATATGGTAGCTTGTATTTTCTACCTCGTATTTCTGCTGATGCTTCTGGACACCAAAACCAAACCAGAACCACATCTTTTTGGTCCTCCATTGGAAAGTATAGGGCGAGTGAGCTAAGGTCCATTGTGCTTGCTAAGTCTAATCCTCCCCAGCATTTTTTTCCTTTCAAAGTTTCCAGGTCTATGTCCTCATAGTTTTCCATCCATACCGAGTCGCTTATCCATTTGCTTATTGATGTGGTCCACATCGAAAGGTGTAAACGCTTAAATGTGTTTTCATAACTAGGCAATTCAGCAGCTCTTTTTGCTTCGTTTTTTAGATATTCCTCACTGATTGAAACTCCAAGATTAGGGTTTGCTTTCCTCCAAGTTTCTGGGTCTTGAATATCATCCCCTTCCTCAGCTGCATAAATTAATGGAAGGAAAGTATCATCATTAATAATTCCATCTTTTACTTTTTGTGCATAGTCGTGGACCTCCCAGCATATGTTTCCATCTGTTTTGCTTGAGCCTGCCGTGGTCATTGTAAACAATAATGGTTGAGTTCTTGCTCCAGTTCCAGTTTGCATTGTATCATATAGCTCCCTCGATTTCTGGGTGTGCAATTCATCGAAAAGAATTCCATTTGGATTATGTCCGTGTTGTAAACTGGCATCAGAGGAAAGGACTTTATATGTGTTTCCTTTTTGTGGAAATGTAATTGAGTTTCGAAAAACTTTCGCTTTACTACTTAACATAGGGTCTTGAAGTATCATTCTTTTTGCCAAATCAAAGATGATTCCAGCCTGTGCTCTGTCTCCAGCACAACTGAAAATTTCAGAACCAAGCTCTGAGTCTGCAAATAATAAATACAATCCTATAGCAGCTCCTAAACTGGACTTACCATTCTTACGACCTATTTCACAATAGACCGACCTATATTTTCTGAGTCCAGTATCTGTATTTTTCCATCCAAAAATTGGCCGTATTAAATCTTCTTTTTGCCATTCCTCCAGTATAAATAATTTTCCAGCTAGGTCTCCTTTGCAATGTCTTATGTGAGTCTCAATAAAAGCAACAGCTCTATTAGCTGAGTCATCATCAAAATAATATTTTTCTTTTTTACTCAAAGAAGTTATACTCATTATTGTTTTGTATTAGTGTTGGCTGGTTTATTGAGCTACGAGCTGATGGAGTAAATCCAAATTGTGTTGCTATTTTTAATGCCCTATCCAGAGCATCATTTGCAATTTTCTGATGTGGAAGTGCTTGGGTATGTTTTAAAGTTCCATCTGGATTTGTGAATTCCTGGATTCTACCATTGATTCGGAGATGTTGTTCGGTTTCAATATGCAAACTGATTGCATTACAATAGGCTTCTAATAAAAGCAAATCGATTTGATGCAGCATTCTCTTGTTATGAAGTTCAGAACAAACTTTAATCCATTCATTTTTACCAATAACAGAAAGCCATTCTGGAGCTTTTGGAATATTTTTAACAAGTGAAACTGTCATTTCGTTCTCCATCATTCTCTCAGTCTTAACTGTTCCCTGCAATTCTTTTATTTTCGTTGGTATTTTCTTCCTCCCTCTTGTCATTTTACTCGTATTCGTTTGGACTCATTAGCCTAATATCTAATTCAGTCATTGCCCATATTCTTATTTGTTCTGTATATATTTCAAAATCTTTTGTGTTGATTTGAGCAGTAGATTCAATTTTATTAATGCCAATTTTTTTATCCTTGATTGTAATTAATTCCCATTCATTTAAAAATTTATTCCTCAAAATATCGTGCATTTCATTAGTGAAATATCCAAGAGAATTGGCTAGTTCCTGGACTATGCATTTCCAGTAATAATTGTTTTGTTTATTGCTTCTGGTATTTCGTTTTTTCTTTACCTCAACAAGATAATTATTATCTAAATTTTTTAAATAATCGAACAACATTTTTTTATCTGAATTGTCTAATATTAAAAATTTCATTTTGCAAATATATGTTTATTTTTTTATAGCTTCCCAAAAGCTCTACCCCCCCAATGCTTATTTGTGGGTTTGTGAACAAAAGATTTGGGTGCATCGGTCAAGTATATATCTTCTTTTAAGATTAAGAAGTCCCCTTAGGCATTTCATTTTTTTTTTAATAATATTTTTTTGTATATTTCCTAGCGTATTGTTCCTTTGCACTCTTGGAAGCGTGGCAGCTTCTACATAAACTCTGTAGATTGCTAAGGCTTAGATTCTTTCCTCCATCTTTGATTGCTTCTATGTGGTCAATCTCTCTTGCTGGTTCTGTTAGTCCTTTACGCTCACAGCTCTCACATAATGGATTGAGCTGTATCTTATAATTTCTAAGGCTTCTCCAGGCTGTGCTGTTGTAGAATTGTCTCATATCTCCAGATGACCTTGATGCAGTGCTTTTAAAAGCTTCTGTCTGAGGTTCTCGCTTTGTTATCCAAGGTCTTGACTTCTTATCTGGTAAGTTTGGCATCTTATTCTATTAAAAGGAAGTATAGCTCGGTGTCTTGTTCTAGGATATATTCCATAGCCTTAGGATAATCTAATAACCTTTGTTTATCTGATAGGCCACCCTCCCATAAATCGTGGCATCCTTTCCTTCCTCCCATTGATAGGCAGTGGTATGTTATGTTGTCTATTGCTGTCTCCAGGTCCTTCCTTCTGCTCCTTGCTATGTAGTGGCTGTGGCTTAGTGGTACATCTGAACGGCCACATCCAGTGCAGTAATGTCCTCTGGTTTCCTCTATCTCTTTATAAACCTTAT